>Ga0209061_1001168_pt1 | contig 47335 bp, 40 predicted proteins | sample Coa_R1_10_FD_187157 | JGI IMG/M metagenome (GOLD analysis project Ga0209061, IMG submission 187157) | Surface soil microbial communities from Centralia Pennsylvania, which are recovering from an underground coalmine fire - Coalmine... | ecosystem: Environmental > Terrestrial > Soil >...
GCAAACGCAAACCCTTCTCCGTTCGCGGCTCTGTGCGGCCTCCCGTTGGTCGGCCCCGAGCTGCACAACAACTTTGGAGTAGACAAACCATCATAGGAAACAACCGATGAATTGGTTTTCGTTTGTATCGCTTGATTTTGGCGGCCGCGCCGGAGGAATTGACGCTCGCCCAGCAGCTGATTGCCGCCCTGAAGGGGATACCCCCGGCTACGCCTGCGCCTGCGCCCAACCCGGCAAACCCTACCGCGTGACCCCCGAGTCCAAGGACCTCGCTTCTACCATCGCAGGCGGCGGAGCAGGTATCAGCCTGCTCCTCACCGTCCGGTGGGAGGCCATACCGCACGGGGAATGCGCCAAGGTCGCGGTGGCGCTGGCCCTGGTGTGTCTGGGCTACCTGATGTACCGGAAGCCGGGTCAGTGATAATTCGCTTTTATGCAAGTCGCAAGAGGTACGCGCGGGCGAAGCGCCGGGAGCCTTTTACGATCATCGTCGGGGTCACGCGATCGACCTGTTATGGCACTATGCCGGCGACGGGCCGCCGGAATGGGAGGGCGGTGGAGGCTTGGCTCACATCGAAGCAAAGCATCCGCAGATGCTCGGCCGCATCCAGCAGACAATCGACGCTGCGAACGCATCAGGCTCAGTGACTCCGCGCGGGACTCGCAGAATTTATGTCGCCCCGAATGGCGACACCGTTGTCGTTGACACAGATTATTACGGAGATCGAAAGCGCTGGGTAATCTGACCGTAAACTGCAAGGCCCATAAGAACTAGCAGTGTAGGGAAACGTGCTATTTTGTGGGCCATTGTTGTTCCTCGGAATCGCCCAAAATAAAATCACATCACGAATCTGAAAGTCAAGTGCCCGAATTGGGTCGCCTAAAATGTCACCAGGAACGGCTCGGTTGGGTCACGAAAAAATGTAACCCAAAATGGCGCGAACCATGACACCCAGGAAAGGTGGACATGAACGCGCGCAAGCAGTATTTGGAACAGGTGGGGAAGGAATACGAGCGGGCCGACGAGGTCAAGCGTGGCCGGCTGCTCGATGAAGCGGAAAAGCGAACTGGGTTGAATCGGAAATACCTGATTCGCGTCCTGAATCATCCAGTTGCGGCAAAAACGAGGAAGCGGCGCCGGCGGCGAGCGGCCTATGGGGCAGCGGTGGTGACTGCGCTGATCGCGGTCTGGGACATCTTCGAGCAGCCGTGTGGGCAGCGTCTGGTGGCCGTGCTGGCAAGCGAACTGGATCGCCTCCGCCAATTGGGGGAGCTGCGCTGCAGCGATAGCGTGGCAGGCCAGCTGAAACGGATCTCGGCGAGCACGATTGACCGGCTGCTGCAGCGGGAGAAGCGGGTGCGGCATTTGCGACGCAATCGCAATCCGAACGTGCAGCGGCTCATTTATCAGAAGGTGCCGGTGAGGGTGGCTGCGGATTGGGATACCAGCGAGATCGGCAATGTGCAAATAGATTTTGTGGCGCACTGTGGCCGCTCGATGGGTGGCGACTACATCCACACCATATCGGCAGTGGACATCGCCAGCAACTGGTGGGAAGGCCAGGCCATCGCCAGGCGCTCAGCGATATGCAGACCCGGTTCCCGTTTCGCATCCGGGAACTGCATCCAGACAATGATTCGGCGCTGGTCAACGATCTGTTGTGGGACTGGTGCCAGGGCCAGGGGATTCGGCTATCGCGATCACGGCCGTACAAGAAAAACGATAACGCCTGGGTAGAGCAAAAGAACTGGACGCACGTGCGCAAGGTGGTGGGCTATCGCCGTTTTGACACGACGAGCGAATTACGAGTGCTCAATGAGATCTACGCTGTGCTGCGCCTATATAAGAACTTCTGTCTGCCGACGATTCGTTTGCAGAGCAAGACCCGCGAGCACGGTCGCATCAAGCGGGTGTACGAGAAACCGCGCACGCCCTATGAACGAATCCTAGCTTCACCACAGGTGGAGCGCAAAACCAAACAGCAGTTGAAGGCGATCTACGAGGGATTGAACCCGGCACAACTGAACCGGCGCCTAATACAGCTACGCGAGCAATTGGAGACCATCAGTGCCGGCAAATCAGAAGCATATGGGAAACCGCCACACCGCGGCCCGGATATCCGCATCAGCAAGCGACGCAATCCGGATGCCGCCGTTGCATAAATACCCGAAGCGACAGGCGGGGGCTGCGCCCCGCCATGGGGCTCTGCCCCATACCCCGCGGGGGCTCCGCCCCTGCGACCCGGAAAAACCTTCCTATGAGAACGTGGTGTTTGAAGGCGCTTTGTCCCTCCCGTTGGTCGGGCCTCTGATGTACATGCTGTTCGGGTGGTTATCGCGCCCTAGGGTTACATTTTCATTTGACCCAACCGAGACCGGTTTGGGTTACATCGTTAAATGAGTTGACAGGAGGCATTCGAGACATTCGGGGGATACCTTGATGCACAAATTCCCGAATTTGACCCGTTCGTTTTTCGGCTTTTCGCCCTTCCCTGCCCGCAGCTCCGCATGGTAGTCCGCCTCAGTTAAATTGAAGGTGAGGCTATGACCTTGAACACGGTGCAGGAGATCGAACGCGCCATTGCTGCGCTGACGCCCGAACAACGGGAGGAATTGTACCTGTGGCTTGACGATCATTATTTGCAGGCTGGCGACCAGCAGCTTAAGGCCGCGATCGACGCGGGCCGTTTCGATGATCGAATAGCCCGTGTGATCGCCGATCATAAGGCCGGAAGAACGGAACCCCTGTAACGCGGTTCGCCCGCTGCACCGCGCCATTGCGGAATTTTGGAAAGAGTACCGGGCATTGCCCGCCGATATTCGCGAACGGGCGGATAAGCAATTTGGGTTGCTTAGAGCCAACCCGCGCCACTCTTCGCTGCAATTCAAGAAGCTGGCCGAGCGCGGCGGACAGGAACTTTGGTCCGTGCGGGTGACACTCAAATATCGCGCCCTTGCCGTGAAAATCGATGATGACTATGTGTGGTTTTGGATTGGCGAACACGACATTTATGAGGAGATCATTTAAGGCTTTCGCGTTTCACAAAAGGAGCCTCTCAAATCCCTCATTTTCCGCCCCTCATCTCCGCCATCTGCCGTTTCAACTCCTCCACCTCCCGCCGCAAATCCGGCAGCCGCCCCAAATTGGCCAGCGTTTCGAGGTGCTGCTTCAGCGGGCGCGCGGGCGTTCCCCACACGGTTTCTCCGGCGCGGATGATCTTCGAGCTCAGCACGCCGCAGCCCGAACCGAGCACCGCCCGGCTCTCAATCCGGGCCTTGTCGCCGATGCCCACCTGCCCGCCAATCACCGCGTAATCCTCCACCACCACCCCACCCGAAAACCCGGTCTGCGCCGCCACCACCACGTGCCGCCCGATGCGGCAGTTGTGCCCCACGTGCACCATGTTGTCGAGCTTGGTGCCTTCGCCGATCGAAGTGACTCCCAGCGCCGCCCGGTCCACGCAGCAGTTCGCGCCCATCTCTACAAACTCGCCGATCTCCACCCGTCCCACCTGCGGAAACTTCTGCCAGCGCCCGCCCTCCATCACGTAGCCGAACCCGTCGGCGCCAATCACGCAGCCGGCATGCAGAATGGTTCGGCGGCCGATATCCACGTCGTCGTAGATCGTCACGTTCGCGTGCAGCACGCAGCCTTCGCCCAGCACCACCCGCTTTCCGATCGCGCAGCCCGCCCCGATACTCGTGTGCGCCCCGATGCGCGAACCATCGCCGATTACCGCGTGCGGCCCGATCGACACCGCTTCCCCGAGTTCCACTTCGCGCCCCACCACGGCCGTGGGATGGATTCCCGGAGTCGCTTCGGCCGGAGGATGAAAGCGGCTGGTCACGCGCGCAAAGGCGGTGCGCGGCTCGCTTACGCGAATCACCGTGCGCGCTGCCGGGCTGGGCCATTCCATGGGAACCAGCAGGCAGCCTGCCGCCGACGCTTGCGCTTGCGCCGCCGCCTTGCGGTTGCCGACGAATGCCACATCGCCGCCTCCGGCTGCTTCCAGTGCCGCGACTCCGCTCAGCTCGATCTCCCCATCGCCTTCAAAGGTTGCGCCCAGCCACTCGGCCAGTTCCCGAACTCGCATGATTTATGATACTGAGGAGGCAAAACTCCCATATGGACATCGCACTGTTCGGCGCCAGCGGCTCCATCGGCCAGCGCATCCTCAAAGAAGCGCACAATCGCGGGCATCGGGTGACCGTAATCGCGCGGAACGCCGGGCGCATCGACGGCGTTCCCGCCGTTAAGGGAGACGTGCTGGACGCCTTCAGCATCGCCGCGGCGGTCGAGGGCCACCACGTGGTCATCAGCGCCGTCGGCCCGCGCCCCGGTGAGGACCCCCAAATGGTGCCGCGGGCGGCCGCGGCGCTGATCGAAGGTGTCAAAGAGGCAGGCCGGCTAAAAGGAAACCTACCGCGGCTGCTGATCGTGGGCGGCGCGGGCAGCCTGGAAGTTGAGCCGGGCGTGCTGCTGCTCGATACTCCACAGTTTCCCAGAGAATGGAAAGCCATTGCCCTGGCTCACCGTGACGCCCTCGAAATCTACCGCCAGTCCGATATCGACTGGACCTATTTCAGCCCGGCCATTTTCATCGAACCCGGCCAGCGCACCGGTAAGTACCGCGTGGGAGGCGACCAGGTGCTGATGGATAGCAAAGGCCAGAGCCGCATCTCGGCGGAAGATTACGCCGTGGCGATGATTGACGAAGTCGAAATTCCCAAGCTGCGCCGCCGCCGCGTCACGATCGCTTATTAGCCCCCGCTTTTTCGAGCTGCCGCGCGCGCGCCCGGAATGCCACGAACACCGGCACGCCGATCAGCACAATCACCACGCCCGGAATCGTCGTCGAGGTGCGATAGCGGAACAGAATCGCCAGAATCAGCGCCGCCGCCGCGATATACAGCGCGGGCACCACCGGATAGCCGAAGGCCCGGTACGGCCTCTCCACCGAAGGAGCGCGGTAGCGCAGCACAAACACGCCGGCAATCGTCAGGATATAAAAAATGAGCGCGGCGGAAATCACATAATCGAGCAGGTTGCTGTAGAGATTGCCGAATTGCCCGGTTGCCGGATCGAAGGTGCGGACCAGCATCAGCAACACGGTCCACGCGCTTTGCAAAACCAGCGCCACCCCCGGAACATGCGCGCGGTTGAGCTGCGCCGCGCCGCGAAAGAAAAGGCCGTCGCGCGCCATCGCATAGTAGGCGCGCGCCCCGGCCAGCACCATGCCGTTCACGCAACCGAAGGTGGAAATCATGATCGCCACCGCTATCAGCCGCGCGCCCATCGTGGGAAAGATCGCGCCCAGCATGGCGGCCGCCACGCGATCGGCGGGCGCATGCTGCACTGCCGGAAGCGGCAACACCACCAGGTACGCCACGTTCGCCAGTGTGTACAGGCCAATCACGATGGCCGTCCCCAGCGCCAGCGAAAGCGGCACGTCCCGCCGCGGATTGCGCACTTCCCCGGCCGTGAACGTGATGTTGTTCCAGGCGTCGGCGGAAAACAAAGACCCGATCTGCGCCACGCACAGCGCTACCAGCAGGCCGAATCCCGTTTCCGGAGTCAGCCCGGAAACCACCGGCGTGTAACTCTGGATCGCGAACGGGTGGGCGAAGTTGGCCCGCACCGCCTGGCTGTTCCAGCCCGCGAAAATTCCCAATCCCACCACCGCCACCAGCGACCCGATCTTCGCGCAGGTGAATATGTTCTGCACGCCCTTCCCATAACGGATGCCGCGCGCATTCGTCCAGGTCAGAAGTATGATGACCAGCGCGCTCACCAGTTGCGCGGTCGAAAGCGAAATCGCGTAGCCGGACGTGATGTGGATCGGCGGAACAATGTAATTGCTTTCCGAAACGCGCGGCCACCACACGCCCAGGTAGCGCGCAAAGCCGATGCCCACGGCGGCGATCGTGCCGGTCTGAATCACCAGAAACAGCGTCCAGCCGTACAGAAATCCCCATAGCGGCGAAAACGATTCGCGCAGGTAAACGTATTGCCCGCCGGCCCGCGGCATCATCGCCGCCAGTTCGCCGTAAGAAAGCGCCGCGGCCAGCGTGAGCACGCCCGTGATCACCCAGGAAATCAGCAGCCAGCCGGCGCTTCCCACTCCGCGGCCCATGTCGGCAGAGACGATGAAAATGCCGCTGCCGATCATCGATCCCGCCACCAGCATGGTGGAATCGAACAGACCCAGCCCGCGGGTGAGGCCTTCGCTGGTGCGCTCGGATGCCATCCTTCAGGGTAGCGTGTTAAAACCCAAATCGGAGGCGCGCATCCACGCTCCGCGGCGCCGCTATGGCGGTGCCGGAGAACAGGCCGGCGAAGTTGATCACGTTAAGTCGGTTGGTGAGATTCGTGCCATCGATCTGGAAGCGCACCGAGTGTTTCTCGCTTTTGGCTAGAACGATTCCCAGGGAGGCAGTGAGCGAAAACAGTGGGTAGGGGCGGTAATTCGAGAAGTTCACCCGGCTCACGATCTTCTGTCCGTATTGCTGGACTGCGTCGTCGTAAGTGCCACTGAAGTCGATCGGCAGACCGGTGTTGTAATCGCCGCCCACGGCTGCCCAAACCCGCGATGTGATGTCGTAGCGCACACGCGCGCGCAGAGTGTTGCGCTGATCCTGTGAGACCGGAAATACTCCGGTTGTGGCGCTGATCGCCTGCGCTGCGTCGTCACCCAGAAACAAGCCGCCGGTGACAGGGAAATAGCCGTTGCCGCGCATGTTCGACCAACTGATGTATCCCGAAAACGGACCCCAGCGGGGGACATCGAGCTTCGCTTCCACCCCGTAAATGTTGGCCTTTGCGAACGTGATGGGAAAACTGACTCCGGTGTTCAAGAGCAGGTCGTCGTCCGGAAAATTGCGGTATCCGCGCCAGTAGAAATCGGCCTTGAACTGGACGTTCCCGAAGAGCCCGCGCGCGAAACCGGCCTGATAGTAATTGCCGCGCGCCGGCTCGACCGGCAATCGCAGCACCTGATCGCTCAGGCTCGTCACCAGCGGCGAACTCGATACCAGCAGATTCTCGAATGCGGGGGTCTGGAAAACCCGGTCATAGGACGCCCGAAAAACGATCTTCGTCCAAGGCCAGTAGTACGCCACGCCCACCCGCGGGCTCCAGGCGGTCTGGTTGACTAACAGATCGTAGTGATCGAAGCGCAGACCGGCATCAATCGTCAGGTTTTTCCAGTGTAGGTGATCCTGTCCGAACGCACCCTGTTCGCGGTCCGGAGCGTGGCCGTAAAAGGTGAATGAGGGTGGAGTGTCGGGATCGAACTGTGTGGGATCGGTAATCAGATAACTCAGCGCCTCTTGAATGGAGGCATAATCGGATTCCGCGCCGAACTTGAACTGATTGATGCCGGAGGCAACGGAAACCGCGGCCTTCGCATACGTTTCGTGATAGCCACGGTCCTGGCTGGCAATCATTGGTGTGGCCAAATCGTTGGACCAGAATCCAGCCGTGAGATCGCGAGTCATCGCGGCGAAATTGCCCAAAACATTCGAAGAAAAAATGTGCTGATAGGTAAGTTGTAGGCTGCTTTCGAAGCTGTTCCGGTCCTGCCGCTGGCCGGCCTGCTCCTGCACAATCTCATCGGGCACCTGAAACTTCGCCTGGTCCCGGCGGAGCACCACGCCCAGCCGGTCTTTATCGCTCAAGTCGATTTCATAGTGCCCGGTGAAATCGGCGATTGTCCCGTGATTGGTGTAGTCCTGCAAAACAGGGGGATCCAGGTAGCGGTCCGTAGTGGCGCTGGAGGCGCTTAGCGTAAGCACCGATTTCCGCCAGCCGTATTGGCCCTCGACAAAGCCGCCCGCGGTATTGAAGCTGCCTCCATCGGCCACCGCCTTCCCGTTAAAGCCCTGACGCGTGTCGCGCTGTGTTTTGATGTCAATGACACCGCCGAGCTTGCGGCCATATTCGGCCGGGAACCCCGCGGTGAGCACGCTCATCTCCTGCACGTCGTCCACATCGAAATCCGGAACGAAAGCGGCCGATCGGTTCTCGGTGAGCGGCAGTCCGTCCATCACGTACTGCGCCTGATACTCCTCGCCCCGCGGATGCAAAATACCGTTGGCCTCAAACAGCCAGCCCGGCTGCTCGTTAACCAGGTCTGCGAGCGAACGGCCAGGCATGCTAGTGACACGATCCTGGATGGTAGAAACGCCGATTTGATCGGTAAAATTGGTGCTCTCCGGGTTGATCAGTTGCTCGTCGGTGTTGACGGTCACCAACGTCCGCACCTGCTCGGGGCCGAGCACGATTTTCAATTCCTGCGGAAGGGCGGACTGAATGTTGATCTGCTGCGTTGCCGGCGCGAAGCCTTCATGGGTGACGGTTACCGTGTAAAAGCCAAAAGGCAGCCGTTTGGCAACCACATGGCCCTCCGGATCGGCAGAAAACGTCTGATCGTATTGATTCGCCTTGCTCGCAATTTCGGCGCGGGCCGTGACGGCTGCCCCGGTCGCATCCGTAACGCTCAAGCGCAGTTCGCCCGTCGTGTCTTGGCCAAATGCCATAAACGCCAACATTGCGGGGCAAGCGAGCAGCAACTGGGCGGGGCGCATACTCGTATATTCCGGGAAAGACCGTTTTGTTCAGGCTTTAATTTACCGGCCTGTCGGTGTGGAAGTACTTGCGGTACGCCGCGATCCAATCCGACGAAATGTCCCGCTGCGCCGTTGCCAGGTCCAGTCTCCCGGAGCAGACCTGTTCGCGCAAATAATCTTCCAGCGCGTCTTTTACGCGCGCGTTCCAGACGGGGGCGGAGTAGGATTGCGGCCATAGATTGCGAATATCGTCCGCGCCACCCAGAGCCGGCGTAATCAGGTAATCCACCTCGTAGGCGCGCGGCTCGGCAGGCGAAATTCCGTACTCCTCAAAGACACGGCGCTGCAGCGAGACCGGGACATCGCGGTTCTTGGGCCGCGCGGAGTCGCACACCTGCGCGCGGTCGGCCGTGGCGACTGCGCCGGGTGTGAGATTCCGTTCGGGCAACAAGACACGACGGGATGGATGCTGCGAAAGCTGATATCCGGCCAATCCGGCGATGGCGAACAACAGCACGGCCGCGGCCCGTTTCCAATGCGCCCTATGAGTCTGCGGCGGCACTGCGGCCTTCTCCGCCAGGCGCGCCTTCAGCCCGGCCCTCGCGCTCACACTCGCCGGAACCAGCGGATCGAGGCGCTCCTGGTGGAATCGAACGAAGCCGCTGAGCGCCTGCTCCAGCTCGCTCTTTCGCGCGCTACAGCTTGCGCATTCCGAAAGATGCTGGGCCACGATCTCGACGCGATCAACGGGCAATTCGCTATCGATGGCCAGCACCAACTCTTGATCGGTCAGATGCGATTCCCCGCCCATATCGTTTACCGTTGCTCCGCGCGCGCAAACCGCGCCAGCGAGCGCGCCACCGAAAGTGAAACCGCGCCCAATGACATTTCGAGCACCTGCGCAATCTCCCGGTAGCTCAGCCCTTCAGCGCGCAGGCTCAAGCAGCGCCGGTCCCGTTCCGCAAGCGCGTTCCACACGCCGGAAAAGAGCCGTATACGCTCATTACGGAAGAACTGGTCCTCGGGATTCAGGGCGCCATCCGCGATCCCGCGGAGTGTGCCCTGCCAGGAAAGCTCCTCGCTTCGCCGCATGCGGTAGCGGCTTTTCAACCCCAGATTATGCACCACCTGAAAGAGCCAGGCCCGCAGGTTGTGCCGCGGCTTGCCGCGGCGCAGGTGCAGGAACAGCGCAAGGAAGGCTTCCTGCACGATCTCCTCGCCATCCGGCGCAGGCACTCCGAGGCTCAGCAAATAGCGCAGTAGCCGGCCCTGCAACTCGTCAAATAGGGTGACTACTTCGTCTTCGAGCGCGGCGGGCTGCGCTATGGGTGCCATGGCAGGCATTTATTTCGCGCTCAGCAGATTCGCAAACAGCCGGTAAGCGCCCGGCACGCCCGCCGGAAGCTGCCGGAACCAGGAATACGCCGTGAAAATGTAGACACCCTTCCCGTAGCGCGTCCACAGCTCGCCGCCCGGCTGCTCGGCTTCGCCCGGGTCCTTGGACGAAAGCACGGTCTCGTAATGGCTGTCCCACTTGGTGGCGAAATACAGCCCGCGCTCCTGCACCCAGCCATCGAAATCTTTCGGCGTAATGCGGTTCGGCGCCTGCAGCAGGCGGCTGTCCGGATGCGGCAGCGTCATGGGCGAATCCTCATAAGTAATCCGGTAGCGTGTGCCCGGCGGCACCGTGAACGCGTACGGGCCCATGTTGAGCGAATTATCGCCCGTGTTGTATTGCACGATATACGTCCCGCCGTTCCTCACGTAATCGAGCAGGCGCGGCTGGTTGGCCTTCAGGTCCGCCCGCACGTTATACGCCCGCACCCCCGCCACAATCGCATCGAACCGCGCAAGATCCCCTTGTTCCAGATCCGTCGGCCCGAGCAGCGTCACTTCCAGCCCAAGCTGCCGCAGCGCATCCGGCACCTCGTCGCCCGCTCCCATGATATAGCCGATCCGATGCGCCGTCGTGCGAATATCCGCGCGCACCAGTTTCACGCTCGCCGGCAAAAGCAAGGTCTGATCGGGAATGTGCGGGTACGAAATCGATTCCACCCCCGAAGCCACTTCCCGCCCGCCCACCGTAGCCACCGCGCGCAGCGAAGCCACGCTTTCCCCCTGCGGCGGCGTCACCACGAACGACGATTCCTGCTGCTCGCCCGCCGTCTCAATGTGGAATGCGCGCGATTTCGGCTCCACCTTCCACCCCGCGGGCACATCAATGCGCAGCTCGCCCGTCGTCTTCGGCGCGTTCGCCTTCACCGAAATCACCACTCTGCGCGCCTCGGCGCTGGGGAAGATCGCCACCGCTTGCGGCAGATTCACCGCTACCGGCGGAATCACCACCAGCGGCCGCACCCGCGCGCCCTCCGCGCGATCGGCGTACCGGAATTCCACCGGCCGCTCCACTTCGAACGGCGCGCCGTCGATCGCCAACCGGAAGCGCACGCTCAGCACCGGCGCGTTCTCCGGCAGCCCCACCAGCCGCTGGTCGTCCACCGTGTACACATCCCCCATCGGCGGCTTCTCCAGCCAGTACGGTTGCGTGTACGGCTGCGCGGCGGGCACCTGCCGGTCCACCTTCAGTTCCTTGCTCTTGTTGAACTCCAGCTTGCCGGCCGCCGCCGGCAGATCGCCCTGAAACATGCCTTCGAAAGATGCGCCTTCGAGCGTCACATCGAGCGGCGAGCGGTTGAGCACTGTGGCCGTAAGATTCAGCGTCGTGCCGGGGATCACTTCCGGCGTTTTCGGCTGCACCTCGATCCAGAGGCCCGCGCATTCGGCGATCGTTTCATCCAAATCGCGCAGCTTGGTCCGTGCCAGCGGGTCGGAAATCGCCGCCATCAGCGCGCGCGCTTTGAGCAGCGCGGGCACGGTCTTTTCCGGGTGCGCCGGGTCGAGGTCGCGAATCGCGCCGGCCAGAATGGCGCCCACCGCCGCGCCACCCGGTAATCGGTTCCAGGAAGTATCGATTCCATCGAACAGGTCCCGCGACGCCGTCTCGCCGCCAATCACGATGAACTCGCTTTCCACTTCGCCTACCCGCCCCATATTGCCCATGCCCTGGCTGCGGTGCATGCTGCGGCTCATTCCCGCGATCTGTTCATACGAGTAGCCCAGAATCGGGTTGTAAGCGCCCGTATCCACCTTCACGTGCGGCCCTTGGGGCAGCGGCGGTGGCGGCGGCTCCTCCGCCTGGTTCTGCGCGCCGCCCCTTGCCGCTCCGCCGCGCCCCTGCCCGCCCGCTTGCGGCGGCGGCGTGAAGATGCTCACCGCCAGCCTGCGCGCCTGCCACGGCTGCACGTACCGCAACTGTTCCGGAAAACGGCTCGCATCGCCCGCCGCTGCAAACGCTTCCTTGCCCACTATGGCGGAAGCCTGGTGTTGCCCGTGCCCATCCCGCGAAGTGCCCGTGAAGCAAAGAATGATCACATCCGGCCGGTAGCGCCGGATCACCCAAACCATGTCCGCCAGCAGCCGTTCGCGCCCCCACTTCTCCAGCGTTTCCGTGGACGTTTTCGTAAACCCGAAATCGATCGCCCGCGTGAAAAACTGCTCAGCGCCATCGATCCGCCGCGCCTCCAGCAGTTCCTGCGTGCGCACGATCCCCAACTGCGCGCCCTGTTCGGTTCCGATCAGGTTCTGCCCCCCCTCGCCGCGCGTAGCCGAAAGATAAGCCGCGCGCATGTGCCGGCCGCGCGCGAAATAAGCCAGCACCGGCGTGCGTTCGTCGTCCGGATGCGCCCCGATCATCAGCACCGAGCCCAGCTCGTTCAGCTTCCGTAACGATTGCTCCAGTTCCGCCGCCCCGGAGAATGCCGGGGCCGCGCCCGCATTCGTGGCCGCCAGTGCGCTGCTCGCGGTCGAGAGTACGGCTACCAAAACTGGCGCGCACAACCGAAACCTGGCACGAGAGATGCTCGTCAAACTCATGGAAGTAATTCTACGACGGGCCGCCGCGGCCACGCGCAGTCCGTCAGGGGTAACCGGGAGGGGCATATGAGGGGGTCTGGCCCTCAAGCCTGCAGCGCGGGCGGATTCGACGCCCAGCCGGCGCGCAAAGTCAACACCCGAAGGGCGGGCGGCTTCTTCGATTTTTTCCGGGCGCTTACTCGCTCCTCTCCACCCAAGACCATCGCTATTTCCCCTCCCGCTCCGCCAAAAATCGGCCTGGCGCTCGGCGGAGGCTTCGCCCGCGGGATCGCCCATGCCGGGCTGCTGCAGGTTTTCGAAAAACATCATATTCCCGTCCACTGCATTACTGGCGTCAGCGCCGGCTCCATCGTGGCTGCCGCCTACGCCAGCGGCGCCAGCCCCGAGGAAATCGCCCGCGCAGGCTGCTCCATGCGCTTCGGCGACGTCGGCAGTTGGAGTCTCGGCCGCATGGGCTTCATGGCCAGCGAGCGCATGAAGAAGTTCCTCGAACGGCTCCTTAAAGCCTACCGCTTCGAGGAAATGCGCATCCCCCTGGGCGTGCTCGCCACCGACCTGGTCACCGGCGAACCGGTCCGTTTCTACGGCACTGGCGATGTCGTGCTGCCCATCCGCGCCAGTTGCGCCTACCCGGGCCTTTTTCATCCCATCCGCAGCCAGGATCGCCTGCTGGTCGATGGCGCCATGAGCGTCGAAGTGCCCGCCCGCCTGGCGCGCCAGTTGGGCGCCACCCACGTGATCTCCGTCCACCTGCCGGTCTCCCGCCCCCCGCTGCCTCGCAATGTTTTTCAAGTTGTGAACCGCTGCTTCCAGATCCTCAGCAGCCAAACCGAAGAGACCTGGCGGCGGGAAAGCGATCTGGTGATCGCTCCCGAAGTCGGAGGCATCGAGTGGGATGGCTTCGCTTGCGGCCCCGATCTGCTGCTTGCCGGAGAAGCCGCCGCCCTGGCCGCGCTTCCCCACATTCAGCAATGGCTTAGCGCCGCTCCGCACGCCGCTCTCCTCACTCCGGCTAACGATCGCCTTATGCCAGGTTCAGCACCTGCTTGACCGTGCCGCTCTGCGCGTCGATTTTCTGCTGCAACAGCAGAATCGCGTAAATGAGTTGCTCGGGCCGCGGCGGGCACCCCGGCACGTACACATCGATCGGAATCACCTGGTTCACCGGCACCAGCGCATAATTGTTGAACACGCCCGTCGAAGTGGCGCACGCGCCCATCGAAATCGCCCACTTCGGCTCCGGCATCTGCTGGTACAGGTGGCGAATCACCGGCGCCATTTTATTCGATACCCGGCCGGCGATGATCATCAGATCCGATTGCCGCGGCGACCCGCGGAACACCTCCGCGCCGAAACGCGCGATATCGAATCGCGACGCGCTCATCGACATCATCTCGATTGCGCAGCACGCCAGCCCGAACGCCATCGGCCAGATGGAATTCTTCCGCGCCCAGTTCACCGCTTTATCGAGCGTGGTAAAGACCACCCCTTCTTTAGCCGCGGCAGCCGCATTCATCACCGAATAATCGTCCAAACGCGCAAACAACTCAGCCGGACCGGCCGCCAAAGGTTTGTTCATGCATTCATTCTCGCACGCCGCGTGGGGCACGCGCTTCCGCCTGCCAACCGCGCCCAGCGCGGGCCCGCCGGCCGCGTTGTGTAAAATCGGGTATGCCGCAGGAGACCTTCGAGCAACTCCTCGACCGCGCCGCCGCCGAGTGCGGCATCGATCCCGGTTATTGGGATATCTGGGGCCGATATCATGCCGCTCCCGCCGCCGTGAAGCAGGCCATCCTGGCCTCCGCCGGCATCCCCTCCGGCAGCCCTCGGGAACTCGAGCAAGCTTTGGCCGAACGCGCCCGCCGCGAATGGACCCGCCTCGCCCCGCCGTCCCTGGTCGTTTCGGAAACCGAAGCGCGTCAGCTTCCCATCAGCCTTCCCGCCGATTCGCTCGGCGAAGCCGCCAGCCTGACCGTTCAGCGGGAAGACGGCTCTACCCAAACCGAGCCACTCCATCTGCCGGAACTGCCACAGGCCGAAGCCATCGAACTCGATGGCCGAAGCTGGGTCCGCAAACTCGCGCCCCTCCCGGCCGATCTGCCGCTCGGCTATCACCAGCTCACCGTCACCGTCGGTTCCCGTTCCGCGCAAACCCGCTACATCGTCACCCCCGAGCGCGCCTGGGTCGAACCGGGCCTGACGGAGCCGGGCATGGAAGATGGAGCCCGCGCGGCCGGCATCAGTTTCAGCCTTTACGGCCTTCGTTCTTCACGCAACTGGGGCTGCGGCGATTTTCGCGACCTGCTCCAGTTGATCGACTGGGCGCGCGCCGAACTGCACGTCTCCTTCATCGGCCTGAATCCGCTGCACGCCATTCATAACCGCCGCCCCTTTAACACCAGCCCGTATCTGCCCAACAGCATTTTCTTTCAAAACTTCCTTTACCTCGATGTGGAAGGCATCGAAGATTTTGCGCGTTCGCCGCGCGCGCAGCGGCTGCGGCATCGCCCGGAAATCCGCCGGGAAATCGACGCGTTGCGCGGCTCCCGGTTCGTCGAATACGAGCGCGTGGCGGCGCTCAAACTGCGCTTTTTGAAGTTCCTGTTTGCGCGGTTCCTGCGCGAGTGGCGCGCCCGTTCGCCGCGAGCCCTCGAATTTCAAAAATTCCTGGACGAAGGCGGCCTGCTGTTAAAACGGTTCGCGGCCTACTGCGCTCTCGACGAATTCCTCCACAAGCGCAATCCCGATCTCTGGGTATGGACCGCCTGGCCCGAAGAATACCGCGATCCCGATTCGAACGCCGTGCAGGCATTTTGTTCGAAACATTGGCGCTCTGTTCTGTTCTACCAATACCTGCAGTGGCAGATCGACCTGCAGTTGCGGCGTGCCCAGCGGCACGCCCGCGAACGCGGCCTGCGCATGGGCCTCTACCACGATCTCGCTCTCGCCACCGACCGCTTCGGAAGCGATCTGTGGGCTCACCGCGATTTCTACGTCACCGGCTGCCGCGTCGGCTCGCCGCCCGACGATTTCTCTCCCTCCGGCCAGGATTGGGGCTTCCCGCCCCCCAATTCCGGGCGGCACCGCGAAAACGGCTACTGCCTGTTCGCCGAATCCATCCGCCGCAACGCGCGCCACGGCGGCGCCCTGCGCATCGATCACGTGATGCGCCTGTTTCGCCTCTACTGGATTCCCGATGATCTCAGCGCCGCTCAGGGCGCCTACGTCCGCGAGCGCTCGCTCGACTATCTGCGCGTGCTGGCGCTCGAAAGCGTGCGCAACCGCGTGACCGTAATTGGCGAAGACCTGGGAACGGTAGAGCCAGAAGTCAGGGAAACCCTGGCTAAGTTCGGAATCCTGAGTTACCGCCTGTTTTACTTCGAGCGGGAACAGGGCCAATTCCTGCACTATGACAAGTACGTCCGCCAGGCGCTGGTCTCTTCGAGCACCCACGATTTGCCAACTCTCGCCGGTTTCTGGGTGTCCGCCGATATCGAAGCGAGGCGCAAAGCCGGCCTCCTCGATGAAGCCGCCTGGCGCTCCCAAATGGAAACCCGCGCGTCCGAAAAACAGAAAATGCTGGACACCCTGTTCCACTGCGGGCTCCTGAAGCCGGAAATGCCCCGGTCCGCCGCCAGTTACCCCGAACTTACCGGCGACTTGCACAACGCAATCATCGGTTTCCTGGCGCTGACTCCCTCCCGCTTACTCGCGATTAACGAAGAAGACCTCACCAAAGAGGTCGCCCAGCAGAACCTCCCCGGCACCACCTGGCAATACCCGAACTGGGGCCGCAAAATGCGCTTCACCCTGGAAGAACTGACTTCCCACCCGGAAGCTCGTGCCTACACCGAAATGGTGCGCAACTGGATCGACCGCTCCGGCCGCGGCTAGACGCGCCAAGTGCCGGACGAAGCCACCACGCAGGCAGCGGCCAATCGCGGCCCGAAGGCGGCAAGCTTGCGATAACGCCGCGGAACCGGCCACTTCTCACCAATGGCAACTTCTCGCTCATATGCTTTCAGTCGAAGCGTGTTACTTGGTGTCATTAGCCCATCTGAACTAGGATTCTGAAATCCTCGGGTGAGGTCATCGAAGGAGAGTTCGTCGCAGGCTGGTGGCGAACCTTTGTGAACTCACTCTTTCGGCGATAAACTGAAAACCTGCGCCGAATGATACCAGATAGGAGTGGACGATGAGGCCCAACCTCTTCGAATTTGCAACGAAAGAACTGTCTCAGGACGCCTTTTTCTGCTGGGTATTAGCTTGGGCGGATAAGGAAAACGCGGCCGAGGACAAAGCCCTCAACGAGCTCGGTCTCTCTGTTGTTAACAGCCTGCTCGGGATGTGGGACGTGCCGCAACAGCAGGCTACCGTCGTTAAGATCCATCGTCAGTTTATGCGGGCAGATATCGTGGCGGAAGTCGGAGACGGACTGGTCATCTTGATCGAAGACAAGGTACACGCTGGAGTTCACGGCGACCAACTGGAACGTTATCTCGAGAACATGCAGCGGAGCTTCCCAGGAAAGCGCATTCTCCCCGTTCTCCTGAAAACCGGCGACCAATCTAGCTATCGAGATGTTGAAAAGGCCGGCTATCGACTTCTGTTGCGGGATCGAATTCTCGCATTGCTCAGGCCCTGGAAACAGCGAATAAGCGACCGCATATTTCTCGACTTCCTAGCCGATCTTGAGTCGCGGGAGGCACAGGTGGAGTCATATGCCACGAAACCCGTCTCGCTCTGGACTGGCGAATGGGAACCGTGGATCGGTTTCTACAGGCGTCTCCAGCAGGAGCTTTCGAGCGATCCCATCGAGTGGGACTACGTCGCGAATGCGTCTGGTGGTTTTCTCGGAGCGTGGTGGCATTTCAGAGGCTGGGATGACCAAACAGTGTACCTACAGATTGAGCAAGGTCCACTGTGCTTTAAGATTCAGATCCAGCAGGTAGAAGGCATAGCGGCTTTTCGTGAGCGCTGGCGTGAGAGCCTCGCAACGGCAGCGCGCGATATGGGAACCGACGTGCCACGCCCAACCCGCATGGGATCTGGCACTTGTATGACAGTCGGCAGGATCCAGCTTAAGGAGTGGATGGCCCAGCGGCAGGACGGCTTGTTGGATCTCGACCACACCCTAGAGACCTTACGTCGCGCCGGCGACCTGTTGGACCGCGCGGTTAAGTCCAGTTCGCGTCACCTGGCCCTCTAACGCCCGCTTCCAGCTTTGACTTGGCGCCGCCGGTATACAATGGCCCCAGGGAAGCAAGAATGCCCGCGGTCCCCGGCTCACTACTGGAAAGGATCACGATCGATCCTGAGGTGCGGTTTGGAAAGGCGTGCATTCGCGGCCACCGCATCACCGTTCAGGAGATCTTGGAAAGGCTTTCCAGCGGGGCATCCCAGGAGCAAATTCTGGCCGACTACCCCCAACTCGAGCCGGATGACTTCCTGGCCGTCTACGCGTATGCCGCCGAACTGGCTGCGAGGAGGCCGCCAGTTTCTTGACCGGGCAGCTTACACAACCAGGATCGCCGCGGACGGATCCAGGCGGCGCGGGTCGTCCGGATCGCTGGTCACGATCGTGTCTCGCCGCGCCCTGGCGAGGATCACCACGGACGCGTCGATAATATCCGCGGTGTTGGTGGCGCCGCAGAGTTCTCCACAGGCACGGGCGAGTTGCGCGTCAAGAGGAACGATCTTCACTTCCTCGCCTCGCAAAAACCGCGCCAGGATGGCTTGCACACGACCATTGCGCCACGCCTGCCCCAGGACGCCCGAAGGTACTTGAAAGGTGCGGCCTCGCGCCAACGCCCGTTGCAGCAAGGCAATCAGATGGTAGGCAATGATCGGTATCTGGTGCGCCACCGCCCAGGCAGTTTGGCACAAGGCCCGCCGCAGCCAACGATTCCCCTTTCGGGTGCGGGCGTTGTGCCGCTTGCCACCACTCTCGTGATTAGCCGGCACCAGCCCCGCCCAACTGGCCGCATGATCCGCATCCGGAAATATGCTCCTATCCGTGCCTAGCTCGGCCAGCAGAGTCCAGGCGGTGACCCCATCCACTCCCGGCATGGTCGTCAGCCGCTCCATCAAGGCTTGCTGCGGCTGCAGGCGCTGCTCAATCTCTTCTTCAATCTCATTGCGCTTCTTCTCCACCCGCTCCAGATCATCCAGCAACTCCCGCGTGCCGAATTCCTTGCGGCGCGCCTTTTTCTCACCTTTGTCGTTAAACACCAGCACACAGGCGGTGATGGAGTCCTTGTGCACATCCATTCCGCAACAGCGGCGGTAGACTACCTGCATACCGAACCTCCTCTGCCGCTGCCCGAAAGGCGCCTGCAAGAAAAACAAAAATTCCTTCTCGTGCTCTCCACCGCAGGGCGGAGGACACACTTCGTTGTGCCACAGCCGGCGCCCGGACCAGATTCACGTACGAGCTCGTAGCCCAGATCGACACCGATATCGGTTCGTCCAGCGGCTACCGCCAGCATGGCGCAAACCGCCGGCGTTTTCATCCCCCGTTGTGCCGCTCCCGCCTGGGCGGCATCGGGGAGTCACGTCTTTTTTTCCAAAATTCGCGCAATCTCCACAATAAGTTAGCCATTCCCGCGAACGGATCGCCTTAGTCGCTCATCTACTCTGGAGGTCGGAAGTGAACTATGACTCTCCCGGCAAGACGAGTAATCCTCGCATACAAGAATTTCGCGGCCAACCGGCACATCAGCCACATCGGCTTGGGCGTGGCCGCTATGAACACCTCCAAAACGTTGCGGCACAATGGCTATACCGTCGATGTCCTGCCTATTGTCAATGCCGCCGAACTGGAGGCCCGTCTCTCTCCTGAGGTTTCCCATGTGGTCGTCTCGGCCCCGTGGATTCCCACGGCCGATTGGCAGCGCATCGTGCGGCGCTTTCCCGATATCCGCTTCGCCGTCAATTGCCACTCCAATGTCGGCTTCCTGCAGGCCGATTCCAACGGTGTCAAACTCGTCCGCGAAGCCATGGAACTGGAATGCGGCGTCTGGAACTTTCACGTAGCCGGAAACAGCGCCAAGTTCTGCCGCTGGGTCCGGGATACGTATCGCACCCCTTGCCAATACCTGCCAAACCTCTATTACCTCGAACCTGCACCTGCGCCTCGCCGCCCTCTCTTCTCCGGAGAGTGCCTGCGCATCGGCGCCTTTGGCGCCACCCGCCCGCTGAAGAACTTCATGAGCGCCGCCGGCGCCGCCATCGAAGTTGCCGCGCAACTGCACGCGCAACTCGAGCTATGGGTCTCGGCCGGCCGCACCGAAGGTGGCGGAGGCATTCTCGAGGCGGTCCGCTCCATGATCGCCGGTCTCCCCAATGTCCGCCTGGTCGAATCCGGCTGGCAAAGCTGGCCCAAGTTCCGCGTCACCGTACGTCACATGCATCTGTTGCTGCAGCCCAGCTACACCGAATCCTTCAACATGGTCACGGCCGATGGCATCGCTGAAGGAGTCGCCTCAGTCGTCTCCGAAGCCATTGACTGGGCCCCCCATCACTGGAAGGCCCCGATCGACGACGTCCAGCAGATCGCCCGCGTCGCCCGCTATCTTCTCGCCGACCCCCATGCCCCCGAAGACGGTCTCGCCGCCCTCGATCGCCATAACCGCGAGGGCCTCCATGCCTGGAAAGCTTTTCTGAGCAACTGATACTCAGCACAGAAACACAGACGCATGGAGAATTTTCGAAACGAACTCCTCCGTGCCCTTCGTTACCTCCGTGGACTCAGGTTTTTTGCTTTTACTTTTGTTTTTCTCTGCGTCTCCGTGCCTCTGTGGTAAATACTTCCCCCGCTTCTCTCACCAAAAAACCCATCTTCGGATGCGACGGCTCCATGCTTGCCCTCACCCCGAACTCTTCCAGCGCTTCACTCGTGGTGGGACCGATCGAAGCCACGAAGATGTTGCGCAGCCGCGCCTGTGCCTGCTCCGCCAGTCCCTCCTCTTCTGCTACCCGCAGCAAATGGTCGATTTGTACCGCCGTGGTAAACAGAACGGCTTCGAATTTTCCGGCTGCCAGGCCATGCACTGCTTCGCGCAGCGGTCCGCGATCGTCCGGCAGCGCCCATTGATAGACCCGCACCGCAGTCACGCTCGCTCCACGCGCTTCCAGCCCTTGAATCAGGTTTGGGTTTGTTCGTCCATATTCCTGCACCGCGATCCGCCGCTCCGGCCGCCCTTCCGTTACCGCCAGCACCTCCCGCCAGGTATTCGGCTCGGGAGCGATCAGCGCCGGCGCCAATCCCATCTCCCGCAGAGCCGCTGCCGGCTTCGGCCCGCGGGCCACTACCGTCACCTTCCGCAGGCCCTCCACAAACGCGTTCGCGCCATAGCGCGCTTCGAGCAGCCGCTGCAACTGCCGCGTCCCGATTCCCGTCAGCAGAATGACCATGTCAAATTCACCAGCGAACAGGCGCTCGGCGAAGCCGAACGCTTCCGCGTTCTCCTCAAGCGGCGCCTCGCGCATCGAAGGCGCCGCAAACGGAACCCCTCCCTGCTTCCGAATCAGTTCCGCCATCTCCTCCGCCCGCCTGCTCTCCAATGCCAAAACCCGCGCCCCTTCAAATCCCATAGTGGGATTCTAAACCCACCCCGAGGTGCGCCTGTTTCCTGAAACGCGTTTGTCATAGTCCCCTTAAGGACATAGCGCCAAATGTATGGCATCACACAACCGCTTGGCGCAATTTTTGGCAACATAGGGAGTCGAATCGCACATGTCAGCACGGCCCCAGCACGGTTGGCAGCACGGGTTTGAGGTGCTTGCCAACGCGCCGCTACCATGTCACGAACTGGATGCGGGCGGCAGGATCGTACGTGTAAATCCCGCGGTATGCCGCCTGATGGGTATGCCGGAACGCGAACTTCTCGGCCGCTTTGTCTGGGACTTTGTGGTGCCCGCCGAGCGCGATGCCAGCCGCGACCGCATCCTGAAAAATCTCGCGGGCGACGATCCTATCGGCCCGATTGAGCGTACCTGGGTCCGCCCCGATGGCGAGCGGCTCACTCTCGAATTACATACTTGCCACATTCGCGACCCGCAAGGCCGCGTCATCGGTTTGCGCACGTTCGTTCTCGATGTAACACGCCGCGTGCGCGCTGAAGAAGCCTTGCGGAAGGTCCAGGAGACGCTGGAAAACCGGATTCAGGAACGAACCGCCGAACTGGAACTGGCGAATCAGTTTCTGCGCCGCGAAATGGAGGAGCGCCAGCAGGCCGATCAGCAGCGCCGCCGCCTGGAAGCCCAGGTGCAGCACACGCAGCGGCTCGAAAGTTTGGGAGTGCTTGCCGGCGGCATCGCCCACGACTTCAACAATCTCCTCGCCAGCATTATGGGTTACGCCAGCCTCGCCTGCATGGAGTTGCCCGAAGGCTCTTCTCCCCGCCGCGCGCTGGACCAGGTGCTCACGGCAGCCCAGAGCGCGGCTGACCTCACGCAGCAAATGCTGGCCTATTCCGGCCGCGGCACTTTCGTGCTCGAAACTTTCAACCTCACCCAGTTGATCGAAAGCGTCGTCCGCCTGCTCGAGTCCACCGTTCCCAAAAAGGCTGAGTTGCGCCTGCGGCTGGAGCCGATCCTCCCCTCCATTCACGCCGATGCCAGCCAGATTCGCCAGGTAGCCATGAACCTGATCACCAACGCCGCCGAGTCGCTGGGCGATAAGCCTGGCTTCGTGGAAGTAACCACTAGCGTCGAATGGGTGGCCGGCGCCCCCCCGTACCACGCCGCTCTCACGGAAGGCGTAGATCCCCTCCCTGCCGGCGAGTATGTCTGTCTTCAGGTTTCCGATTCCGGCTGCGGCATGGACGAACAGACCCTCAGCCACATCTTCGATCCCTTTTTCACCACCAAGTTCACGGGCCGCGGCCTCGGCCTCGCGGCCGTGCTCGGCATCGTTCGTGGCCACAACGGCTGCATCCAGGTAAATAGCCTGCCCGGAAAGGGCACTACCTTCCGCGTCATGTTTCCGGCCGTGCCGCTGGAAGTTCCCGGCAAGCCCGACAGCGCCTCCGATCTGGACTCGTGGCGCGCCGAAGGCATCGTGCTCGTAGTTGAAGATCAGCCCGCCATCCAGGAGCTCGCCCGCACAATTCTCGAGCGCGCCGGCATCACCGTCATCACGGCAAACGACGGCAAAGAAGCCGTCGCCGTCTTTGCCGACCACGCCCCTAACATCCACGCCGTTCTGCTCGATCTCAATATGCCCGGTATGGATGGCGTCGAAGTGCTCCACCATATCACCGCCATCAGCCCCGAGGTGCGCGTAGTGCTTTCGAGCGGCTTCAACGAGCAGGAAGTCACCACCCGCTTCGAAGCCTGCAAACCCGCCGCCTTCCTCCGTAAACCGTATCATCCCTGGGAATTGCTCGCCCGCATCCGCGCGATCTGGTAGGGGCCGGAGCCGCGAGCGTGAGCGGGCCTTCCCTGGCACAATAAAACCAGTGCGCCTTCTCCTCGCCGAAGATGATCCTCGAGTGGCCGCGTTCGTCGCCAAAGGCCTGCGGGAACAAACCTACGCCGTCGATCTCGCTGCCGATGGCGAACAGGCCGTGTACCTGGCTTCCGTCAACGAGTACGACCTCATCATCCTGGATATCATGCTGCCCGTCAAAGATGGCCACGCGGTTTGCCGCGAACTGCGCTCAGCCGGCATGCGCACCCCCATCCTCATGCTCACCGCCCGCGGCAGTGTGGATGACCGTGTTACCGGGCTCGATAGCGGCGCGGACGATTACCTCACCAAGCCCTTCGACTTCAAAGAACTGCTTGCCCGCTTGCGCGCGCTCCTGCGCCGCGCCGCCGTTTTCCGCCCCGCGGTGATTCAGGTGGCCGATCTCTCCATCAACACGGCCAGCCACGCCGTGGTCCGCGCCGGCCGGTCCATCAGTCTAACCGCCAAAGAATACGCCTTGCTCGAATTTCTCGTCCTCAACCAGGGCCGCGTGGTCGGCCGCGAGCAGATCGCGCAGCACGTTTGGGACGAAAACTTCGACCCCCTTTCCAATATTATTGACGTCTACATCAAGCGCCTCCGCGCGAAAATCGACGCCGGGTCCGCCCATCGCCTCATTCACACCCGCCGCGGCGAAGGCTATATCCTGGCGGCCCACGTAAGCGCGACCCCTCAGCCGCCTGCCTGGAGCCGCGCCGATGTTTAAAACCCTCCGTGCCCGGCTCACCGCCTGGTATCTCGCGTTTTTCCTGGTTTCGTTCGCCGTGTTTTCCTTGTTGCTCTATGCCGCTCTTTCGCGCGCGCTCGAGCGCCGCCTCGACCAGAACCTCGCCTCCCAAGCCAACACCGCCACCGCGCTCATGCGCGAAGAACTCGACGAAATGCGTGGCGATGCTTTGCGCGCCGCCAAAGACGTTCTTTCCGAAATGCAGCCGCGCGATAATCTGATCGCCATTTTGGAAGGAAACGCTCCGCTTGCCGCGTCGGGACCCATCACAGGCCCGATCTTCGGTCCTGGCTTGGCTAGTCCCGATCCGCCGGCCGCCAACTCTCCGGCAACCTGGGCCTTGCCCCGGTGGGGAAGCCATGGCGCCCGCGCCGTCGCCAACCGCTTCACCTGGTCCAATCGGGCCTTCGCGATCGTGGCCATCTCCCCGCTCGATTTCATCGCCGCGGACTTGCAGACGCTCCGCCAGGCGCTACTGCTGGCTGTGCTGCCGCTATTGGCTCTTGCCGCCTTCGGCGGCCATTTACTCGCGCGCCGCGGCCTCGCCCCCCTCGCAGCCATGTCCGCGCAAACCCAGCGCATCACCAGCGAGAACCTGAGCGCTCGCCTGGCGATCGGCAATGCCGCCGAAGAAATGGCTCTGCTCGCCACCTCCTTCAATGCCCTGCTCGCCCGTCTGGATCAGTCCTTCGATACCATGCGACGCTTCGTTCAGGATGCCTCCCACGAAATTCGCACTCCCCTCGCCGTGATTCGCGGCGAAGCCGATGTGGCCCTCTCGCGCGCCCGCGCCGCCTCCGAATACCGCGAATCGCTCGCCGTCATCCAGGAAGAGTCCCGCCGCCTCTCGCGCCTGGTGGAGGACCTGCTCAATCTCGCGCGCGCCGATGCCGGTCGGGTCCAGCTTCGCCTCGAGAATCTCTACGTCAACGACCTGGTCGCCGAATGCTGCCGCTCCGTCGAGCCTCTGGCCGCCGCCCGCAATCTGACGCTTGCCTGCAACGCCTCTGCCGATATCCCCTTCCGCGGCGATGAAGAACTCCTCCGCCGCATGGTTCTGAACCTGCTCGATAACGCGATCCGCTACACCCCGCCCGGCGGCAGGATCTCGGCAGCGGTGGAATCGCAAAACGGCGAAATCCGTATCCGCGTCGCCGATACCGGCATCGGCATCCCTCCTGAATCGGTTCCCCACGTCTTCGAGCGCTTCTACCGCGCCGATCAGTCCCGCTCCCGCAACGGTTCCACCGCCGGCTCTTTCGGCCTGGGCCTTTCGATTGTCAAGTGGATCGCCGAATCGCACCATGGGGTGGTCGAGCTGGCCAGCCAGCCGGGCGCCGGCAGCACCTTTACGGTCAGGCTGCAGAGCTGAGTTTCGCTTACAGCTTTACTTCCGAACTTTTCAAATTTACTGGCGCGGGCGCTTTCGGCACAGGCGGAGCGGGCGGCGCTGCGGGCGCCGGGGGTGCAGGCGCCCCGGCGTTGCGCGCGCTCCCTTGCTTGCGCACTGCCACCGAGCCACGGTCGGCGACGATGCGGATCAAGGGGCCATCGCCCTGCGCGCCGCGCAGAACGGCGGCGCGGCCTTCCACCTGGGTTTCGATAGGATCCCCAAAATCATTTACGGCGTCGCCGCGATATGCAGTAGCCTGCAGTTGAAAAGCGGCTTTCTCGGGGAGGACTAATTCGATGGCGCCAGAGCCGGAATGGGCATCGATGCGCGGCAGGGGCACGTGGCCCGGCTGCAAATCTACGTCGCCTCGCACGCTTTCAAGCGTGAGCGAATCGGTGAAACCTTCCAGATGAACGTCGCGGGACTGCGTCACCAGGCGCACCGGGCCTACCAGGTTCGAGCCGCTGAAGTCGCCCAAATCCATGCTGATGCTGCCGGGCAGCGCCGCGGCCCGGACTTCCATACGGGGACCGGCGAGCTGCAGCGCGCCGTTGATGCTCTTGAACGCCAGGGAACCCACATATTGGCCGTTCAGCGTCACCTGCCCGGTCACGTTTTGGACATCGACATCGGAGCCGCGACCCTCAACGTCCAGATTGCCCTGGATCGTATCCGCCGCAATCGTCTCGCTGCGGCCGATCTCCACCCGGACGTTGCCGATGACGCGGGCGAGCCGCGCATCGCCGCGGGCTCCGCGCAGGTCCACATCGCCGTTGATATCCGTAATCTCGTAGTCGGCGTTGCCTCCGTATGCCTCTACGGCCATTCCACGGGGAACCGTGATGTCCAGTTCGCCGGTGATTCGTTCATCCGCCGGCGCGCGCTCCTGGTGTGAAGTCACCAGCACCCGGTCCCCCTGCGGCACAATATCCACCGGCGTTTGCCCGTCGGTGCGCTCGGCGTCTTCGCGCTTGTAGGCGCGGATGAACTTGCGGCCGTTGATCGTAATCTCCTGCGTATCCGCGCCATTCAGGTGAATCGTGCCGCGGGGATTCTCGAAAACGATGCGCGTGGCGCCGGCGGCCGATGCCCTGGATGCGACGGGGAATTCGAACTGTTCTCCGAAGATTTCCGGCGTCAGATGAATTCCATGGCGGTTGATTTCAAAGAGCCCCATGCCCGCCAGGCAGATGAGGATGACAAGCACGATCTCACCCGCGCCCAGGCCCGCCTCGCGGCTGGCGCGCCAGATTAAAACTTCGATCAAGCGCAGCACGCCCCAGCCGATCAGCAGGAAAGGCCACCACGTGGCGAGCAGATCGAAGAGCGGGGCTTCGGGATGAAGATTCCGCCAAAGGAACAGCGCGCCCAAAAGCAGCAGGAGCAGCGGCCCCGCCAACGATCGGGATCTCATTGGGGTCTTTCTCCCCGCCCCAGCAGACTGAGCAGCCCGAGCACGATCAGCAGCACCGGCCACGTCTTGCCGAAACCGTAAGGCGTGAAGTTATTCAGCGCGAACAGTACGCCCACGGTAATCAAAATGATCGGCCCGCGGATGGCGCGAATCAAAGACGTATCCGTCATCTGCTCAGTCTCCCGCCGGAGCCATCGCCGGCTACGCGGGAGTACAGCAAATACGCTCCGGCGGCGATCAGCAGCACCGGCCAATACCGCGCCAGATAGGCGAAATCGAAAAGATTCAGCGTGTGCAGAAGCAACAGGATTCCCAGCAGCACCAGCGCCACTCCGGCAACCGGAGCGCCGCTGCGGGCTCCTTGCAGATTCACCAGTCCCGAATATTCATCGACGGGCAGGCCCGCCCGCCGTTTCCGTGCCGTGTGATACGCCTCGAAAGCCATGTAGAAGATCCAGGCCGTCAGCACGAACGCAAAGATCGTCTCGGAGGCATCGCCCGGATTCGAGTTCAATATCGAAATGATAATTCCAAAAATAATGGCGTGGACCAGACCCTTGGCGTACTGGCCGTTGTAAATTGCGCCGACTCCAGGAATAAACCCCAGCGCTAACGCCAGGCCCGGGTGGGCGTCGGCATGGGGCGCGGTGTGGGCCGCGGTATGAGGAGCCGAATAAGAGGATGTCTGGGGGCCGGAACGGGCGAAGGCCGCATAACCGGCGGTGGGCGGGGCGCTCCCGCGGGGCGGCGGCGCCGTCTCCGGTTCGGGATGCGGCGGGGTGGCGGGGGCGGGCGCATGCTCGGGGCAAAACACCGTCCCGTAGGCATCGCGCCGGCACTGGCCGCATACCGCTTTCCCGCAAGTCCGGCAATAAGCAGTGGCCGGAATATCCGGATGGTTCTGGCAATTCATAGTCGTTCTCTTGTCATGGCGTTCGGCTATGCCCAGCCGCGGGGTTCGGCTCGGCACTGGAGGCGGGCAGGCGATGCTGTTCCGTAGTGGAAGCGCCCGCTCCGGGCTGCGTCCGGGTGTCCGCCGATTGCTGCTGCCATTCCCGCAACGTGGCGCGGATCTGATAGATGAATTTCAGATTATCGTAAAACTTTTCGGTGCGTTCCCAAAGCCGGTCCACCCGGCCTTCCACGCCCGCCCAGACTACCGCCGGGGAAAGGTCCGTGGGTTGAAACTGGTGCACTTTCGGCATAATCATCGCAAACGATAAAACGGTAAGCGCCATTCCCATGGCGAAGCGCGGCTCGAGCAGCGGATGCAGCACCCGCCGGAACCATCCCGCCCGCTGGTGGCGCCACGGCGGATCGAACAGGATTTGGCTGATCAGCTCCTGCGGCGGCTCGACCGTTTCGGCCCGTTCCATGAACTCCACTGCGGCGGCCCCGTCCCGCGCCAGTTCGGCGCAGTTGCGGCACTCCGCCAGATGCCGTTCCACCGCCGCCCGTTCCACGGGCGCCAGCGTGCCATCCACGTAGTCGCAGAGCAGGATTTCTACATCCGCGCAGTTCATACCGCCAGCTTCCGGTTGCGCAGCAGGCGGCCCAATTCCGCCCTGCCGCGGTTGATACGGGACTTCACCGTGCCTTCGGGAATGTCCAGCACCTGAGCAATTTCCCGATACTCCATTTCCTGCAGATCGCGCAGAATCACCGCTTCGCGCAGGTCCGGCGAAAGCTTTTCGAGCGCCGCCTGTAAGACTGCGCTCGCTTCCCGACCGGCCAAAACCTGGTCCGGACGCGTCACCGGCCCGTGCTCTTCAATCACCGGCAGGCGGTCTTCGATGGAATCGGTGGCGCGGTCCTGGCGCGTGCGCCGGTAGTGATCGATCAGCAGATTGCGTGTCAGCCGGGCCAGCCATGTGTTCAACGAGCCTTCCGAAGAGCGGAAGGTCTTCAGGGTGCGGAACACGCGCAGAAACACTTCCTGCGTCAGATCCTGCGCTTCGGTGCCGCTGCCGGTGAACCGGTAGCAAAGCGCGTAAACCTGACGCGTGTGCGTCCGCACGAATTGCTCCCAGGCCGTTTCGTCTCCGCTCAGGCAGCGGGCGACAATGCTAGATTCCGGATCCAAACGTCGAACGCCTGCCGCGTCGCGCGCAGCGGCTTGATTGCCGATCCACCCCGTATTTCCAAGACCCACCGCCGCGGTTGCCATAGCTCGTCTTTCAATAATGAGAAACGAGGCTTTATCATGATAAGTTCAATTTTTCCACCACGCCAGCCTGCATGCTAGTCCCTGGCGGCGGGGTGCCGGAGGCTCCCATTCGAAGCCGCGTCTGGAAGCGGACAGCAGCCGTTTCGGCAGCTATAGCCGCCTTTTGGTTGTATCACGCTCTGGCCCCTTTGGGACCCAAGTGGTGGGTGCGGGTGCCCCCTTTTGCCTGGTCCGTTCCCGTAGATCTTATTTCGGTATATGTAGTATATATTTGGCGGCAGTGTCGAGACGACCATTTACAAAATGTAGTAATTAAGGCGTACTGGAGTCTGGGAGGGATACAGTTTTCGGACTGGGCGATGGAGTTGGGATGAAATGCCCCTTTTGTAGCAACCTGGAAGACAAAGTCGTCGACTCCCGCGAAAGTAAGGAAGGGGATGCCATCCGCCGCCGCCGCGAATGCCTGGCCTGTGAGCGACGCTACACCACTTATGAGCGCATCGATGAAGTGCCGTACATGGTGATTAAGAAGGACGGGCGGAGAGAGAAGTTCGACCGCCAAAAAGTGCTGGCGGGACTGTTGAAAGCTTGCGAGAAGCGTCCGGTAAGCATGGGGAAGTTATCGGAATTGGTAAACCGGGTGGAAACGAAAGTCGGCGATTCACCCGACCGGGAACTAACTACGACTGAAATAGGAGAATTCCTGATGGAAAATCTCAAAAGCCTGGACAAGATTGCGTACGTGCGGTTCGCGTCGGTATACCGCGACTTTCAGGACGAAGAGGCATTCTTCAACGAATTGAAGAACCTGATGCGCCAAAAACTGCTTTGAGGCGCGCGCCAGGGATCACACATCCGACCGGTGGTCTGTAACCTTGCAGGATTCCAAGCATCTCTTAAAATAGAACTTAACTTTGTTTCGGAATGGTGGTATGATCAGTCGAAAGTCGGTCTATTACAGAGGGGTCGGCTTTCCCGACAATTTAAGCCGGTTCAGCAGCGCAAAATTTTGAACCCAGTTTCCCAGCTTGGCGGTCGACGCGAGACCGTCTGGGGAGGTAAGTCTTAGTGGACCAATTCGAGGATCAGTTTCTTCCAGATAGCCCGGAAAACCTGGGCCTCAACTTCGAAGACGAAGCGAAGTTCTTCGATGCGGACGCCGCGGTTGAAAGCGAGTTTCTGCAGCCGCATCCGCAAGAAGAATCGATCTACACGGACGATCCGGTACGCGTTTATCTGCGCGAGATGGGTGCCGTTCCTCTGTTGACCCGCGAAGGGGAAGTCGATCTGGCCCGCCGCATGGAGCGCGGGAAATTGCGCATGCAGAAAGCCATCAGCCGCTCCGCCCTGGTACACCGGGTAGTAGTGGATTTGGCCGAACAGGTGCGGCGGGGGGCGGTGGAGCTCGAAGCGGTGGCCGATCTCGGCGATGTGGAAGAAGGTTCGCCGGCCGATCTGAAAATCCGTGCCGATGTGCAGCAGAAGTTTGCCAAAGTAGGCATCGAATACAAGAAGCTCACACAACTCGAAGATAAGCTGGAAGCCGCTCCACCCGCCAATAAGAAAGCCCGCAAGCGGCTATGCGGCAAATTGAACCGGGCCCGCGTCGAGGTCTCCCGCGCGATTCGCTTCGTCCCTTTCAAAACCAACAAATGGAAGGAGTTCTCGCGCGAAATCGAACGCGCTGTGGACGAGCTGACGCACCTCGATAACGAAGTAAAGAAGATCGAAGCGCGTAACAATCCGGCCCAGCAGATCCGGCTGCGCGAATTGAAGCGGGAAATCAAAAAACGCGAATCTACCGCCAGCGCGACTCTGTCAGAGCTCAAGCACAGCCTCACGGTGATCCGCCATGGTGAAGCCGAAGCCGAGCGCGCCAAAAAGGATTTGGTCGAGGCGAACCTTCGTCTGGTGGTTTCGGTTGCCAAAAAATATGTTAACCGCGGTCTTCACCTGCTGGACCTCATTCAGGAAGGCAATATCGGCCTGATGCGAGCGGCCGACAAGTTCGAATACCGCCGCGGTTATAAGTTTTCCACCTATGCGACGTGGTGGATCCGGCAGGCTATTACCCGCGCCATCGCCGATCAGTCGCGCACGATTCGGATTCCGGTCCACATGAACGAAAGCATGAACAAGTTCCTGCGGGCCACGCGCGAGCTGGAAAAAGAGCTGGGCCGTACTCCTACAAATGAAGAAATTGGCCGCCGGATGGATATTCCCGTGGAGAAGGTCCAGAAGCTGAAGACCATTTCCCGCGACCCGGTTTCGCTCGAAACGCCGGTCGGCCGCGACGGCGAATCCGCTTTGGGCGATCTGATCGAAGATCGCTGGGTTGGCTCCCCGGTGGATGCGGTAATTGAATCCAACGTCCGCGACGAAACGGCCGGTATTCTCAAGACCCTGTCTCCGAAAGAGGAGAAGGTAATCCGGATGCGCTTCGGGATCGGTTGCGAGCGGGAGCACACCCTAGAGGAGATTGGGCAGGAATTCGATGTTACCCGCGAGCGGATCCGGCAGATCGAAGCCAAGGCCCTGCGGCAGCTACGGGCGCCGGAACGCGCCCGGCGCCTGCGTGCCTTGATGGCGGCCCGCTAACCGGCTTTTTGGGGCAGGCGGTTTCGCCTGCCGACCCTCACCGCCGCCAGTAGCCTGCGTACCAGCGGCCGGCATTCCAGCGTGGCCCAACCCAAACCGCTCCAGCCCAAGGCCGGGGCGCCCAGTAGCCGGCGTGCCAAGCCCAGCGTCCCCCAACCGGATAGTAGTAGCCTCCGATCCAGGTGTACCCGAAGCTGGCGTACGCCGTAGGGGCGGGGTAGACTGGCGCCGGTGCTACATAAGCGACCGGGGGAGGCGCGTAAGCCACTACCGGGGCCGGCACGCCCCATCCGCCAAAACCAAATCCCACGAAAAATCGGGTGTGAGCGAAACCGGAAACTGCCATAGCGAGCGTCAGAAGGATCAATTTGTTTTTCATGACTACCTCCGTCGCCGGGTGGTATTGCAAACCGCTCGCCAATGGCTAAGTGCCTGGAAGATCATCATATAAGCGGTTTTGGCGCATGGCTGCATTCCACCTTGCTGGTGGTTTTCAGCCGGGCGCCCGGTGCTCCAATGGGTCCGCACTCTAAAGTTTTCCGCGGCTTGCGCCGATATAGCCTGCATGAAGACGCGGTTCGCGCAACTTGCGGCTCTGATGGCCACCATTTTCAGTTTCGGATGGGCCGCCTCCACAGGGCCATCCGCATCTCCGGCATCTCTCACATTCAGCTACAGCGTCGGCAGCACTACTCTACCCGCCTCCGCTACGGAGACGATCTCTCTTCCCAGCACAGCTTCCAGCTCCACGGTAATCACGATTGCGATTCAGTATCCGGCAGGCACACCGGCGACTGAGTCTGGATGGCTGACAGTTCCCAACCCGGTGGGATCCGGACCCTTGAAGGCAACTGTCCTCGCGAATCCTACTTCATTACCTCCGGGAAGCTACACTGCAACGCTTTCCATAACGACCAGTCCCAATGTGGGCACGCTGACAGTTCCCGTGACACTGAACGTTTCCAATCCGCCTGCCAGCCTGGTGGTGAACCCTGGGCCCACAACCGCGAACTACAGCGCTGCGTCCGGCACGACGCCCGCTACTCTGACATTCACCTATACGACCGGCTCGCCCTGGAGCACATTGAGTCCGCAGACAAGCGAACTCGACGTGTCGAGCACGGATGGGATCATTCCGTTCACGGTAACCGCCGCGAACGTGGCGAGCGGGGGGAGCAAATCCGGCGCGGTATGGCTTCGGGTAGCGAACGGGACAACCGCTAACACGACGACCAGCGGAATTGCAAACTCGCCATCGAGTGTCGCCATCACCGTCTCTCTCGATCAGACCACCGTACAAAGCTTGCTGCCCGGCAGCTACGGAGGCACTCTCACCTTTGCCGGAACCACCACAGCCAATGGCAGCCAGGTGGTGGATGTCACCCTGGTAGTTTCCGCCGGGCCGCCATCGGTCAGTTCGATTTTCCCCACCTTCACGATTCAGGCGCCGACGGTAAATCCGCTGATTACGATTAACGGGCAGAATTTCTTCTCTACGTCCGTCGTCACGATGGCGCCATCGGGGGGTATTGTGGGCGGCCAGTGTACACAGACGGGAACACCGGTTCAATTAGCCTCCACCCTGGCCAGCCAAACTGTCCTGACTGCCACCATCGCAAATGCGACAACCGTTCTGGCGGCCGTTCAGAACTGGTGCATTTGCGTGACGAATCCGGCCCCTCCGCAAAATCCCGATCAACCTCCGGCCTGTGCTCCAACCGATTATCAAGTCATTTCCAATAGTGCGGTCGCGGTCAGTAGCGTGCTGAACGCAGCCAGCTACGCGCAAAGCGCAAAACAGACGGGCACGAACGCGGACCCGGTTCCGACCGGCGGCACTTCCATCGCTCCAGGCGAAATCGTCTCTATTTTTGGCCAGAACCTGGGGCCGACGACGCCGCTTCCCGCAACTCCGGCTGCCGGCCCGGCAGTCATCACATCGGGGACTCTACCGGCCACCCTGGATACCGCATCATTGGCGAGTACTTTGCAGTTCCAGGTGACAAGTGCATCGGGAAGCACGAACGTCACGGTAAATTTCGCGAGCGACGCCAATGTAGGCGCGGCCGAAACACTGGCCAACGTGGTGGCTTACATCAACCAGCAGACCACAGCCGCCACTCTGGGTAATCTGGCCGCTCTGCAGACCGTCGCCGGCAGCACCGAGATCACTCTAACTTCTCCTACCGCCGGTTCGGCAGCGGCCATCACGGTTACCGATAACAGCGCCGCGCAACTGTTACAGTTGACATCGGGCAGCGGCAACGTCACCGTCAATGGCGCAGCCATGGCATTTCCTTACCAATTAGATAATATTCAGGTCGCCTTCCAGTACACCGACGTCTCCACGTCCACGGTAAACACCGTATTGGCGCCGATCATCATGGCGTCCAACAACCAGATCAACCTGATGGTGCCGTACGAGCTAGCAGCCGGTATCGGCGGTCCTACGGCTTCGGTGACCGTTACGAACAACGGCAACTCAGCAACCTTCAGCAATCTCACGGTGGTGAACGAAAATCCCGGAATCTTTACATTCACTGGTCAGGGAAGCGGCCAGGCGGCGGTGCTCAACTACAGCACGAGCACCGGCTCCTATACCATCAACTCGTCTAAACAAACGGCTCCTCCGGGTTCCACGATCATCATCTACGCCACCGGACTCGGTGTTTTGAGCACGCCCATCGCGGATGCCGCCGCAGCTACAACCGCCGATAAAGTCACCGATCCCGTTCAGGTCACCATCGGCGGGCAGCCTTGCGTGGTGACTTACGCGGGAGTCTCGCCGGGTTCGATCAGCGGACTTACCCAGATCAATGCCATCGTTCCGCCGACCGTGACCACCGGCCCGGCCATCCCCATATATATCGCCGGCGGAACCGCGGCTACTGCCCGGCAAAGCCAGCCAGGCGTTACCCTAGCTGTTAAATAGGCGCGGCCTGTGAGTCGCGGCCTGTGAGGCCCTTAATCCTCCGGGGGTGTCTGTAGCGTACTTGCCTGTTGCACGCCCATGGCTAGTTCCGGCAGGATTCCCAACTGGCGGTAGATCGGCCGGACGAAAGTCCGGATCGTGGGGAGTTGGCGCGCAAACCAAACGCTTCCGACGATGCAAATAGCACCGCCAATGACGAGCGTATCAGGCGCGCCGATCCGCCCGGCAATTGCGCCTCCCAGCAAACTGCCAAACGGCGCCATGCCTTGAAATGCCATGGCATAGTATGCCATCACGCGCCCCCGCTTTTCGTCGTCCACGATGGTCTGTAAAATCGTGTTGCTGGCGGCCATCTGCTGCATCAGGCCAAACCCGGTGAAGGGGAGCAGCAGCATGGAGAGCCAGAACCAGCGCGAAAACGAGAAGGCGATCAGCGAAGCCCCGAAAATCGCGGCGGAAATCGCAATCATCCGGCCAAGTCCCAACACGCTTTTGCGTACGGCGAGCAGCATCGCGCTTACCAGCGCGCCCGCCCCGGAAGCCGTCATGAGGAACCCCAGGGTGTGCGCGCCTCCGTGCAAGATCTGCGAGGCGAAAATCGGCATCAACACCGTATAGGGCATGCCCACGAGGCTCGAAATCGCCAGCAGCAACAGGATCGACCGTATCGGAACCGAACTCGCCACATAGCGCCAGCCCTCCTGCAACTCGGCCGTTACGCGGCGCGCCCCAGCCCGCACCTGCGCCACCCGAATCTGCATGAGCAACAGTGAAACGATCACCGCGATGTAGCTCACGCCGTCCGTCAGGAAACAGTAACCCTCGCCCACCGCGGCAATCAGAATGCCCGCGATCGCCGGCCCAATCAAGCGGGTGGCATTGACCATCGAAGAGTTCAGCGCGATCGCATTGCCCAGATCCTCGCGCCTCTCCACCATCTGAATCACAAACGCCTGCCGCGCGGGCATATCGAACGCATTGATGAGTCCCTGGGCCAGCGAGAGCAGGATGATTTCCCAGACGGTAATTATGTGCGCCAGCGCCAGCGCGGCCAGCGCGAACGATTGCAGCATAGAGAGAATCTGTGTCCAGACCAGGGTGCGGTGCCGGTCCCAGCGGTCCACCCAGACTCCCGCCAGCGGTCCCCAAAAAAATGCGGGCACCTGTCCGGCGAACCCCACCAACCCCAATAACAGCGCGGAATCGGTGAGGCGGTAGACCAGCCAACTGGTGGCCACGCGCGTCATCCAGGTGCCGATCAAAGAGAGCGTCTGGCCTGTGAAGAACAGCCGGTAATTGCGCGAGCGCAAAGCACGTACCGCAAAGCTCCAATCCGCCACGTCTCTATTGTGGGGCCTCGGCCTTCGGCCGTGCGCGGCTTCCGTCTATGTCGCCCTCGGGGCTTTCGATCCGGTGATATACTGCCCCGGAAACCGAGGATCTCTACCGTGAAACGAAGCAAAGATCGTATTCTTACCACGCACGCGGGCCGCCTCGATGGTCCGCCCGACTATCGTGAGATCATGAACACCGCCATGTCCGGCAAGCCGCTCGACGTGGCGGCGCTGCGCCCGAAAATCCGCGGCGCCATGGTGGACGTCATCCGCAAACAGAGCGAAGCCGGAATCGATATCGTGAGCGACGGCGAACTGGGCAAGATTGGCTTTGGCGGTCTTGGATATTACGGACGGCGGCTAAGCGGCCTTTCCAGCCGCAAGCTGAAGCCGAACGAGCCCGCGTTTATGGCGCTCGAAACGGGCGAACGGCATGAATTCGCCGAGTTCTATAAGGAACTCCAGTTCATGCAGGCGCCGCCGGAGCGCGTCGTCTGCTCCGGCCCCATCTCCTACATTGGCCAGGACGAGGTGCGCCAGGATCTCGAAGCGTTCCACGCGGCGCTCGCCGAATCCGGCGCCACGCCTGAAGATACTTTCCTCTGCGTGCTGGCGCCGGGCTGGCTCGAACACTTCTTTCTCAACGAATACTACGCGAAAGATGAAGATTATCTCTTCGCCCTCGCCGCCGCCATGAAGCACGAGTATAAAGCGGTAGTCGATGCGGGCTTTATTCTGCAAATCGACGATCCCGCTTTGCCCGACACTTACGACATGATCGTTCCTACACCCAGCATCGCGGATTACCGGAAGTTCGCCGCGGTGCGCGTGGAGGCGTTGAACAGCGCTCTCCAGGGCCTCCCGGAAGACCGCATTCGATATCACATCTGTTGGGGAAGCTGGCACGGCCCTCACAGCCATGACCTACCGCTCGAACATGTGGTCGATCTGATGCTGAAAATCCGCGCCGGCGCCTACTCTGTCGAAGCCGCCAATCCGCGGCACGAACACGAATGGAAGCTCTGGCAGCGAGTGAAATTGCCCGAAGGGAAAATCTTGATTCCGGGCGTGGTCACGCACCACACCAACGTGATCGAGCACCCGGAAGTAGTAGCCGATCGCATCGTCCGCTATGCCAACATTGTGGGGCGCGAGAACGTCATTGCCGGAACCGATTGCGGGATGGGGTTCCGCGTGCATGCGCAGATCGGATGGGCTAAGTTCAAGGCGTTAGCCGAAGGCGCTGCCCTGGCGTCCCGCGAGCTTTGGGGCGCCCGGACGTCGGCGGCTTAGGTGCGGCGCGCCATCTTATCCACCACCACCACGCCGCCCTTCACCACCAGACGCGTCTTGAGCCAGTTCCAGTAGCCTTCGAGCGGATCGCCATCCAGCAGAATGATATCGGCCAGCTTGCCCGGTTCGAGTGTTCCGAGTTGATCGCCCATCTGGATGTAGGAGGCGGTGTTTGGTCCCATCATTTTGATGAGATCGCGCATGGAGAACATCACGTTCAGCATTTTGAGTTCGTGATCCAGCCCCGCTTTGGGATCGTAAGTAGTATCGGTGCAGTAACCGAGCACCACGCCGGCATCCCACACGGTGCGCGCGTTCACGGGCATGTATCCGGCTTCTTCGCCCAGGCGGACGCCATCCACGATTCCTTCGGGCCACGGCTTGCCATCCCGAAAACGAGGCTTGTTGTCATTCGCAAAAACGCCGAAGACGGGCGAGCCGAAACTGACCGTTCCCAGCACCTTCGTCCCAGCCGCGGCGACTTTGCGCGCGTCTTCCTTGCTCACCCAGTCCTTGTTGGGCAGGTGTACCAGCAGCGGCACGCCGGCCTCGACCGCGGCCACCATGGCGGGCGAACTTACGGCGTGCACCTGCACCATCACGCCCGCCTTTTTCGCCTCGTCCACGACGGCTCGCAGCACTTCCAATTCGTGCTCCGTCGGGCCGGGAACCGGTGTCAGCGCGATCTCACCGGTGAACTTGATTCCCATGGCGGCCATTTTGCGAATCTCCGCGCGGGCCGATTCGGGCGTATGCTGATTCAGCCGCAGCGAGCCGGAAGGAATGATGCGCGGGCCGTTAATCATGCCGCTATCGATGTGATTGCGGAGGGTGATGTTGCCTTCGGCCGGGCCGCCGCCGGAGAGGACCGTGGTATAACCGGCTTCGAGCAGCGCCTGCATCTGCTCCCTCTCGTTCGGCCCGGTGTTGATATGGCGGTGGCCGTCGATGAAGCCGGGCATGGCGGTCATGCCGCGGGCATCGATCGTCCGTCCGGCGCGCGAGCCCGGCGCACCCGCGGCTACCGAAACGATCTTGCCTCCACGCACCACAATCGAGCCGCGCTCGATTACGGCTGCATCCGGTCCGATGATCCGGGCATTGGTGATCGTGAGATCCTGCGCGGGTAAAGGCGCGAGGAACAATAAAGGCAAACAGGCAAGTGCTGGAAGGCTGGGCCGCATGAGTAGAAATTATATTACCAGCGGCCCGCGGGTGCTTTAATGCTCGCCGAAGCTATAGCCAACCCAAACCATCGCCGCGGGAACCGAGGTGCTATTGAACTGGTCGGTAAAGCCGTTGACGTAGCGGTAATCGAATTCGGGCCGCACGAAGAAGTGCTCGGTTACGAAGAGTTCGACTCCCACGCCTACGTGAATCGCGAAATGGTTGGCATTAATACCGGTCGGTACGGCCTGAGTGGCGCATGCAGCCCCGATGCAGGAGGTTTGGTTGACCGCGAAGCTGGTCCGCGCGCCGCCGATTCCGCCCTCGATCTTCACCTGCACGCGCTTGTTGTTTACGGGCGAGTAGATGCCGTTGAAGTCATAGAACGTCTGCCGGTATTGGAACGGTCCGTAGTCGGGATGCCCGGGCTGGAAGCTGACCTCCGCTCCGAAACCATATCGCTTGGTGAGCATTACATCGCCACCGAAACCAAGAAAAAAGCCGCCGAGAGAAGGCGTTTTCAGGCAAAACGGATCGGCTGAATTGGGCGTGCAAGGACCAAAAGCATTGATCGACTGGGCGCTATCGAAACCCTGCCCGTTCGATTTATTCCAGGCGCTTCCGAAGCCTACGTTCAAATCGAACGAGCTCTGCGCGCGCGCGGGAGGAATCGCGAAAATTGCCGCTAAAAACAGCGCGGGATACACGTACCGTAGTCGCATTCAGGTATTCTCCTTAATTGTGTAAGGCCGTGAAAATTCTGTGAGACCGCGAAGTTTAACAAAAAACAAGTTTTCCTGCATCTTTGAGACGCCGAAGATACAGCGAAGGTTTCAGGACCGGCCTCCAGCCCTCGCACCGGCCGCTGGAGCGGTTAGCGGGAGCCTAATGGATCGTCCGCGTTTTGCGGTTCATGTAATCCATTAATAGGTACTGCCCCAACGTGAACGGCGTAGTGAAGTAGGCTTTGCCCCGGCAGATTTCGGTCACTTTCTGTACGAAATTCACCAGGCCATAGTCGCTGGCCAGCATAAACGTGTTGATCAGAATCCCCTGCTTTTTGCAGCGATTCACTTCTTCCAGGGTCCGGCTGATCACCAGCGGGTCGAGCCCGAACGCGTTTTTGTACATGCGGCCGTCTTCCAGAGTGAGGCAGCTCGGCTTGCCGTCGGTAATCATCACGATCTGCCGCATATCCTTTTTTTCCTGGCTGAGCAGGCGCTGCGCCAGAATCAGGCCATCGCGCGTGTTGGTGTAGTAGGGGCCTACCTGCACACGCGCTAACTGGCTGATCGCCAGTTCTTCGGCCGTGTCGTGGAACAGGACGCAGCGCAAGCTGTCGCCCGGATACTGCGTGCGAATCAGATGCGCCAGGGCGAGGGCGACCTTCTTGGCCGGAGTGAACCGGTCCTCGCCGTAAAGAATCATGCTATGGCTGCAATCGAGCATGAGCACAGTGGCGCAGGAGCTCTGGTATTCGCACTGGTGGACATAAAGGTCCGAGTAATCCAGTTCGAGCGGCACCTTCGCGCCTTCGCGCTGGATGGCGGAGAACAGCGTCTCGCTCACATCCAGGTTCAGCATGTCGCCGAATTCGTACTGTTTGGAAGAGCCGGAAGTCTCGATGCCTGTAGCCAGGTCGCGTGTATCGTGCCGTCCAAAACTGGATTTGCCCAACGACCCAAGCAAATCCTTGAGGGTTTTGAAGCCGAGAAAATCGAGCGATTTATCGGTGACTTCGAATTTGACCTTGGAATCCCTGCCGTTGCCCACACCCGGCGCCGAAGCTTTCTGATCGCTGGGTTCCTCGATGGTGATCTGCCCTTCGTCCACCATCTTCTGCACCAGATTTTCGAGCAGCTTGTCCATCTGCTCGGGCGACATGTTCTCCAGGCGTTCCATCATCTCCTGCAGACGGTCGTCGTCGAAAAGCTTGCCCTCTTCGAGCGCCTGTTGAATGGCCTTCTTCAGATCCTCCAGCGTATGTTGGTTCCACTCGCTGAAAGGCATGTACTGCGTGTTGAAGCCGCTTTCCAGGAGGAAATCGGCGAGGGCCTGCAGAAGATCCTCGGCGCCGATGCCCATGTCCTCGCCGGTGTATTTGGAATAGCGAACGAATTTCATAGAAATTCGACAAAAGTCAGGAGACAGAAGTCAGGAAACAGCAGAAAAACCGCCTCGCTCCTGACTCTTGTCTCCCGGCTCCTGACTCCTCAATTGTATTGCCTCCGGAAATTGGGCCTCTCTCCGCGTCCGCCTTCTTCCCGCGGTTCGCGCCGCTTCTCTTCGGCCGCGTATCCGCGCTCCTCGCTGCGGCTGATGCGGCGGTGAGCGTGCAAGCCTTCCAGAATAAATTCCGCGGCGGAAGCCCGGGCTGCATCGGGTTCGTTGGCACTCAAGCCCAAGGCTTTGGTCTTTTCCATCAGGCCTTGGATGCCCGAGAGCTGTTTCACCATGGTGGCCGAGTCCACGTTCTCATCCAGCTTCAGCGAGCCGCCCAGATCGAACCACTGAATGATCTGCGACATGTTGGCGCCTTCGAAGTGCTGGTCGTAGATTTTGCCGACCGCGGTGCGGATGAGTTCCTTCGCCACCGTATCGCCGCCCTTGAGCTCCCCTTCGTATTCCAGTTCCAGCTTGCCGGTGATGGCGGGGAGCGCCGAATAGACATCGAGGATACGCGGCACCGCCAGCCGCTCGCGGGATTTCAGCGCGCGCCGTTCGGCATTCGAGACCACGTTTTCCAATGCGGAAATCGGTAGCCTCTGGGAAACGCCCGACCGCTTATCCACGCGTTTATCTTCGCGAGCCAGAAATGCCAGTTGCTCAATCACCTGGCGGATGTAATCGGGGACCCGCACCTCCAGCGCCGAATTCCGCTCCAGCCACGCTTCCTGTTCGGTAATCGCGATGCCCTGTTCGAGCGTGGATGGATAGTGCGTGCGAATCTCGCTGCCGATGCGGTCTTTAAGAGGGGTGATAATTTTGCCGCGCGCCGTGTAATCTTCCGGATTGGCCGTGAACACCAGCATCAGGTCGAGCGGCAGCCGCACCGGGTAACCTTTGATTTGCACGTCGCCTTCCTGCATGATGTTGAACAGGCCCACCTGAATTTTGCCGGCCAGATCCGGCAATTCGTTGATGGCGAAGATGCCGCGGTTGGCGCGCGGCAGCAGACCATAGTGCACGGTCAGCTCATCGGAAATATCCTGGCCGCGGCGCGCCGCCTTGATGGGGTCGATATCGCCGATCATGTCGGCGATCGTCACATCCGGCGTGGCCAGCTTTTCCACGTAGCGTTGCTCGCGTTCCAGCCAGGCGATGGGCGTCTCGTCGCCTTCTACCGCGATCAGGTCCCGGCAACGGCGGCAGATCGGCCGGTATGGGTTATCGTGAATCTCGCAGCCTTCCACGTACGGGACCACATCGTCCAGCAGGCAGGTGAGCATGCGAATCAGCCGGGTCTTCGCCTGCCCGCGCAGGCCCAGCAGAATGAAATTGTGCCGCGACAGAATCGCGTTTACTACCTGGGGCACGACGGTATCCTCGTACCCGAGAATTCCGGGAAACATAGTTTCCCCGCGTTGAATTTTACAGATCAGATTATTCCGCAGCTCGTCCTTGACGGTCCGGTTAGCAAGTTTGATTTCGGAAAAGGAACTCTGGCGTAGGGCGCCCAGGGAATGGGGTAATTCTAGAGTGGCGTTCGACAAAGCAAACCCCCCTTCTGCCGCGATTGTACCAGAACGGGAGAATACCAGCCCGCCGTATCCGATACAATGAAGGCTGTGGAGACGCAAACACCCACCCAGCCGCACCCGCTAGTCGCCCGATACCACGAAGTAACTCGTGGCGTCCGCCGGGGATTTATCGCGGAATGGACGGTAACGATCATTCTGCTGCTATTCGGCATGACGACGCTGGTGCAGGCCTTCGTGATTCCCAGCGCTTCGATGGAAGATACGCTGCTGATCGGCGACCACGTGCTGGTGGACAAGCTGCTGTTCGCGCCGTCGGGTCCGGTCTCCAGCCACCTGCTGCCTTACCAGGATGTGCGCCGCGGCGATGTAATCGTGTTCCGTTACCCGCTCGATATCCGCGAGGATTATGTGAAGCGCGCGATCGGCCTTCCCGGAGACCATATCAAACTGGTGAACAAGCAGCTTTACCTGAACGGGCACGCGGTGAACGAACCGTACGTCGTGCATAAGACGCCGTACATCGATCCCTACCGCGACAACTTCCCGGCGGCCGAGCCGAACACACCGCTGCCAACCCCGGTGACCGATCCCACCGCGAAGCCGCCGGCGCTCGACATGCTGGAGCACCACGTGGTGAACGGCGAAGTGGTGGTGCCGCCCGGCTATATTTTCGCCATGGGCGACAACCGCGATAACTCCTCCGACAGCCGCTACTGGGGTTTCGTGCCACGCGGAAATATCGTGGGCACGCCCCTCATTATTTATTGGTCCTTCGAGGCGCCCACCGAGGATTTGACCAATCCCAATATCGGCATCGATCACATCTTCGATATCGTGGCGCATTTCTTCACCAAAACGCGCTGGTCGCGCGAGTTCCGGCTGATTCACGGATATCCGTTGCAATAGGAAAGCGGCCAGTCAACTGCCCTGAGCGGGACGGCCGCCGCCGGCGGCTGCCGTTGCCGGTGACATAAGTTGCTGCCTGGTGGGCAACTGCGACGCGTCCCAGCCACCGCCGAGAGCCTGAATCAACAAGACAGACGATTGCAGGCGGCGCGTGCGCAAATCGACGGCGCCCCTTTCAGCGGTGAAGGCCGCGGTCTGCGAGGTGATCACCGTCAGGTAATCGGTCGTGCCGGCTTTGTACTGCAGCGTTGTGAGGTCGAGCGTTTTGTTGGCCGCGCTGACGTAGGCGTCCTGCTCGGCCGCTTCCTGCTCCAGCACGCGCAGGGCGGCGAGACTATCTTCCACCTGCTGGAACGCGCTGAGCACCGTCTGGCGGTAGTTGGCCACGGTGGCATCAAAGGCTGCCTTGGCCTGGTTGACGGCGGCGTGCCGCTTGCCGGCATCATAGACGGTTTCCGTGAGGCTCGATCCCAGGGAGAACAACCGGCTGCCCCATGCGAGCGGGCTCGTGATCAGCGATTCGAAACCGCCATTGGCGCTGAGGGTGAGGTTGGGATAGAAGGCCGCCTGCGTGATGCCGACCTGCTCGAGCGCGGCCGCCATCTGGCGCTCATTGGCCGCCACGTCTGGGCGGCGTTCCAGCAGTCCGGAAGGAACGCCGACTGGAATGCGCGGCGGCCCGCCGGTGAGCACTTTGGGTGGCACGGAAAATTCGGCGGGAGGCTTGCCGATTAAAACAGCAATGGCGTGTTCTGTTTGCGCGCGGGCAACGCCCAAATCCACCAGCGCGACTTTGGCCTGCTCGAGTTGCGTCTGCGCCTGGGCTACATCGGAGCCGGAAGCGACGCCGGCGTGCATGCGGCTCTCGGTGAGGGTCAGATAGTCCTCATATTCCTTGACGGTCCGCGTGAGCAGGTCGATATCGCCGTCGATGCCGTGCAGCTCGAAGTAGTCGGCGGCAAGGTCGGATTGATAGGCGAGCCTGGCGTTTTCGAGTTGCGCGTCGCTCGCCTGCGCCAGAGCGACATCCTGGCGCACGCTGCGGCGGATGCTGCCCCAGATATCGGCAGTCCAGGAAAGGCCGCCAGTGGTCTCGTAGCTGGTGACGCGATTGCTGAAGCTTTTCCCGGCCGTGCCGCCCAGCAGGAAGGGCGCTTGCGACATGGTGGTGCTCACGCCGGCCGTGGCTGTGGGATAAAGGCTGGCGTGGGCAATGCGGATCAGGTCCTTGGCTTCCCGGAATTGAGCTTCGGCAGCCAGCACATTCTGGTTCGAGATGCTCACCTGCTCTTCGAGCGCGTTGAGATCGGGATCGTTGAAAATCTCCCACCATTTGCCGCGCAGTTGGCCCTCGTTCGGCTGGGCCTCCTTCCATCCTTCGGGAGGCGGCTCCTTAAAGGCGGCGGGAACCGGAGCGGGCGGGCGCTCGTATTTCGGGCCAACGACGCAGGAGGAGAGGAGCGCCGCAAGTGCTATTGGAAAACATCTAATGGCTTGCTTCACGGGATATCCAAGGTTCGATATAGCTGGGGCAGTTGATTAATGCGACTCCCTCCCGCCTCTGGCGCGCGAAGAATTGCGCGGCTGCGCGGTCCAGAAGGGTCACGTCGCTTAAATCCAGCACCACCTGGTGGCGCGCTTGGCGGCCATCGCGAATGAATCGGGCGATTTCGGGCAAGGAATCGCTTTCCACTGTGCCCGCCAGCGCCAGAACGGCGGCGCCGGGCGTACCGATCTGGGGGGTTAGGATACACATGGTTCGGGATTTCTCACCGGATGGCGCAGCGAACGCAGCCAGCGCTGCAGCCGGTCGAAGTACAGGTAAACGACTGGAGTGGTGTACAGCGTCAGGGCCTGGCTGACAATCAGGCCGCCGATAATGGTAATGCCGAGCGGGCGCCGCAATTCCGATCCGGTGCCCGTGCCGAGAGCCAAGGGCAGCGCGCCCAGCAACGCCGCCATGGTGGTCATCATGATGGGACGGAAGCGCAACATGCAGGCTTCGAAAATCGAATCGCGGGAATTCTTGCCTTCGAGCCGCTCGGCGGCCAGCGCGAAATCGATCATCATGATGGCGTTCTTCTTCACAATTCCGATCAGCAGAATGATGCCGATCATCGCGATCAGGCTCAAATCCGTATTGGTCACGAGCAGCGCCAGTTGCGCGCCCACGCCCGCGGAAGGCAGCGTGGACAGGATGGTGATCGGGTGGATGTAACTTTCGTAAAGAATGCCGAGGACGATATAGACGCTGAAAAGGGCGGCGGCAATCAGCAGCGGCTCGTTTTTCAGCGAATCCTGATAAGCCTGCGCGGTGCCCGCGAAACCGGTTTGAATGGTGGGAGGCAGACCAACCTCGAGCGCGACTCTGTTGATTGCGTTGACCGCGTCGCCCAGCGCCACGCCGGGCAGCAGGTTGAAGGAAATCGTGAACGCGGGGAACAGGCCCTGGTGCGGCACGGCCAGTGGCGCGGTGTCCGTGGCCCAGTGGGCGAAAGCGCTCAATGGCACTTCCTGGCCGCTGGGCGAAGCCACATAGATGTCGCGCAAAATTTCTGGATTCTGCCAGTACTGGGGCGCCGCTTCCATCACCACGTGATATTGGTTGAGGGTCTTATACATGGTGGAGACCTGGCGTTGGCCGAACGCGTCGTAGAGGACGTTATCGATGAGCTGTGAGGAAATGCCGAAGCGGGCAGCCGTGGTGCGGTCGTATTCCACCATCGCCTGCAAACCGCGGTTCAACTGGTCGCTCGAAACGTCGGCAATGATGGGGACTTTCTTGAGGGCCTCGAGCATTTTGGGCGCGTAGGTGTTCAGGTCGGCGAGATTGTCGCCGCGCAAAGTGAACTGGTATTGGCCATTGGCCGAGCGGCCGCCGACCCGCAAATCCTGCGCGTTCTGCAAATAGATATTGGCTCCGAGCACCTTATCTAATTTCGGGCGCAAACGGTTGATTACCTCGTCGGCATCGACTTTCCTTTCGCTGAGCGGCTTCAGCATGAGGAAACCGCGGGCCTGGCTGGTGACCCCGCCGCCGGTGAAGGATTGGATGGAATCGACGGCCGGATCGCTCCGAATGATGCGCAACGTCTGCTTCAGGATGCTGTCCATGGCCTGGAAGGAGGTGTCCTGGTCGGCCTGAATATTGAGCTGCAGACGCCCGGTATCCTGCTGCGGGAAGAAGCCCTTCGGCACGCGAATGAACAGGTAAACGTTCAGAACGATGGCGGCGATCAGGGTGGCGAGCGTCAACGGCGCCACCCGAAGGGCCACGGTAAGGGTGCGGCCATAAGTGTTCGCGAGCCACGCGAAGAAGCGGTCGGTGGCGCGGTAGAGCCAGCCGTGCTCTGTCTCGTGTTTCAGCAGATGGGCGCACATCATGGGCGTGGCGGTGAGCGAGACCACCATGGAGACGCCGATGGCGACCGAGAGCGTGATCGAGAATTCGCGGAAGAGGCGGCCCACAATGCCGCCCATCAGCAGCAGGGGAATGAAAACGGATACGAGCGAGATGCTGATGGTGAGCACCGTGAAGCCGATCTCGCCCGCGCCTTTGAGGGCGGCCTGAAAGGGCGGAATCCCCTGCTCGCGGTAGCGCGTGATGTTTTCGATCACCACGATGGCGTCGTCCACCACAAAACCGGTGGCGATGGTCAGAGCCATCAGCGAGAGGTTATCCAGACTGAAGCCAGCCAGGTACATCACGCCGAAAGTGCCGACCAGCGACACCGGAACCGCGATGCTGGGGATGAAAGTGGTGCGGAGATTGCGCAGGAAGACGAACACCACCAGCACCACCAGGATCATCGAAATAATCAGCGTCTCTTCCACGTTGAGGACGGAGGCGCGGATGGTGGTGGTGCGATCCATCATCACCTGCACTTTGATCGAGTGGGGAATCGCCGCCTCAAGCTGCGGCAGCACCTTCTTGATGCCGTCGACGGTATCGATGATGTTGGCGCCGGGCTGCCGGAAGATGATCACCAGGATTGAGGGTTCGCCGTTGGAGTAGCCCGCGTTGCGGATATCCTCCACCGAATCGACGGCTTCCCCCACATCCGAGACGCGTACGGGCGCGCCGTTTTTGTATGCGATCACCAGCGGCCGGTAATCGGCGGCGGTGAACATCTGGTCGTTGGCGCCCACGTCGTAGGTGCGATCGGAGCCGGTGAGCTGGCCCTTGGGCGTGTTGGCATTCTGGCCGCTTAAAGCGGCGCGCACCTGTTCGAGGCCGATGCCGTACTTGTTGAGCTGCATGGGATTCAGCTCGATGCGCACGCTCGGCAGCGAGCTGCCCCCAATGTTTACCTGTCCGACACCGGGAACTTGCGAGAGCTTTTGGCCCATGATGGATGACGCGGCGTCGTAGATCTGGCCCTTGGTAAGCACATTGGAAGTGAGCGCCAGCAGGAAAATGGGGGAATCCGAGGGGTTGACTTTGCGGTAGGTGGGATTGCTGGGAAGATTGGTGGGCAGATAGCCGCGGGCGGCGTTGATGGCGGCCTGCACGTCTCTGGCGGCGGCATCGATGTTGCGGTTGAGGTCGAATTGCAGCACGATCGAGGTGGAGTTCAGGCTGCTCGATGAGGTCATCTCCGTGACCGCGGCGATGTGAGCGAACTGGCGTTCGAGCGGGGTGGCCACGCTGGATGCCATGGTCTCTGGGCTGGCGCCCGGTAAACTGGCCTGCACCTGTATAGTCGGAAAATCGACCTGGGGCAGCGG
>Ga0209061_1001169_pt1 | contig 47304 bp, 52 predicted proteins | sample Coa_R1_10_FD_187157 | JGI IMG/M metagenome (GOLD analysis project Ga0209061, IMG submission 187157) | Surface soil microbial communities from Centralia Pennsylvania, which are recovering from an underground coalmine fire - Coalmine... | ecosystem: Environmental > Terrestrial > Soil >...
GGGCCGGGACAGTGCGGACACGAGCGGGTACCGCCCCTCGTACCGGGCGTTCGCGCGGACTGCCGCGAAGCAGAACTCCTCTGCCATCTCCTGACGGGCGTCGACCACGAGCGCCTCGACCGCACCCGCAGCCAGGGCCCGCCTGCGGATCGCCTCCCAGCTGTCTGCGGTCGCGTCGGCCTCCTGGCCGACGTCGACGACGACCGCGATCACCTCGGCGTCGCGGTGCTCGATCAGCCAGCGCACGGCGACCGACGTGTCGAGCCCTCCACTGTAGGCAAGCACCACTCGGCGCATCAGTCCTCCTCGGCTCCTGCCCCGCCTGGTTCGAAGGCGAGGCCTGCGAGCGACGCGAGGTGCGTCGCGACGTCTCGGCTCCGGTGCCCTTCGGAGACCACCACGAGCAGCGTGTCGTCCCCTGCCACGGTCCCGGCGATGGCGTCGAGCCCGCTGCGGTCCAACGCCGATGCTACGACATGCGCGCAGCCGGGCGGCGTGCGCACGACCACGAGGTTCTGGGAGGTCGTGAGCTCGACCGCCCACTCGCCGAGCACCCGGCGCAGGTGGTCCAGCGGCGCCAGCTGCTGCGCGGGCAGGTCCGGCAGCGCGTAGGCGCTCTCGCCCCCCGGAAGCCGCACCTTGTGGGCCCCAAGCTCCTCCAAGTCCCGGGACACCGTCGTCTGGGTGGCCTCGATGCCCTCGGCGGCGAGCAGGTCGACGAGGACCTGCTGGCTGGCGACCGCCTGGCGCGAGAGGAGCTGCGCGATCCGGTGCTGGCGCTGGCTCTTGGTCAGCCGCACCGCGACGCTCCTCGGGTCGCGGCGACGGCCCGCTCGAGGACGGCGAGCGCCTCGTCGACCTCATCGTCCTCCACGAGCAGCGGAGGGGCGAGCCGCAGGGAGTCGGGCCGGACCGCGTTGACGAGAAGCCCGCCGGCGAGCGCCGCAGCCGCCACGTCGGCGGCGGTCGGCCCCTCGAGCTGGGCGGCGAGCAGCAGCCCCTCCCCGCGCGCCTCCACGACGCCACCGAGCGCGGCCAGCCCTTCTCGGAGACGGGCGCCCGCACGACGCGCCCGGCCCGGGACGTCCTCGCGCTCCATCACCTCGAGGGTGGCCCGGACCGCCGACATCGCGAGCGGCTGGCCGCCGAAGGTCGTCGCGTGGTCGCCCGGGCGGAAGGCCGCGGCGACCTCCGCCCTCGCCCAGCACGCCCCCACCGGCACGCCGTTGCCCAGCGCCTTGGCCATGGTCACCACGTCGGGCAGCACGGAGTGCGACTGGAAGGCGAACCAGCTGCCCGTCCGCCCGAGCCCGGTCTGCACCTCGTCGCACATGAGCAGCACGCCGCGATCCGTGCACAGACGCCGCAGCCCCTCCAGGTAGCCCGAGGCGGGCACGACCACGCCCCCTTCCCCCTGCACGGGCTCGACGAGCACCGCCGCCGCCCGCGGGTCGTCGAGCGCGCCCGCCACGGCGTCCAGGTCGTCGTAGGGCACGTGCACGAACCCTTCGGGGAGCGGCGCGAAGGGCTCGTGCTTGGCCGGCTGGCCGGTCGCGGCCAGGGTCGCGAGGGTCCGGCCGTGGAAGGAGCCGAGCGCGCTCACCACGACGTGGCGGCCGGGGCCGGCCCAGCGGCGGGCGAGCTTGATCGCGCACTCGTTCGCCTCTGCCCCCGAGTTGCAGAAGAAGACCCGGCCCCCTGCCGGCTCGACCCCTCCCCCGACCAGTCGGTCGACGGTGGCCGCCACGGCCGGGGCGAGGGCGTTGGCGTACAGGTTGGAGACGTGCAGCAACGTCGCGGCCTGCTGCGCGACCGCCGCTGCCACGTCGGGGTGCGCGTGCCCGAGGGCGGTGACGGCCAAGCCGGAGACGAAGTCGAGGTACCGCCGGCCGTCCTCGTCGAACAGGACGCTCCCCTCGCCGCGCACGAACACCACCGGTGGCGGCGTGTAGGTCTCCATGAGGGTCATGGGACCACCATCGTGCCGACGCCGCCGTCGGTGAACAGCTCGAGGAGCAGGGCGTGGGGCACGCGGCCGTCGAGCACGTGCGCGCGCCGGACTCCCGCCTGCACGGCGTGGAGGCATGCCTGGACCTTGGGCACCATCCCACCCGTGGCGGCCCCGCTCTCGACCATGCGCGCGAGCTGCCCGGCGGTGACCTTGCGCACCAGCGAGCCCGGGTCCTCGGGGTCGGCGCGCAAGCCCTCCACGTCGGTCAGGAACACGAGCTTCTCGGCGGCGAGCGACTCGGCGATGGCGCCGGCGACCGTGTCGGCGTTGATGTTGTAGGACTGGCCGCTCTCGTCGGCCCCGATCGTGGCGACCACCGGGATCAGCCCCTCGGAGAGGAGACGGACCAGGATGCTCGGGTCGACGCCGATCACCGTGCCCACGAACCCCAGGCCGCCGGCGTGCGCGGCGGCGGTGATGAGCTTGGCGTCCTCACCCGACAGCCCGACGGCGAGCGGCCCGTGCACGTTCACGGCAGCGACGATGTCGCGGTTCACCTTGCCGACCAGCACCATGCGCGCGACGTCCAGGGTGTCCGCGTCGGTGACGCGCAGGCCGTCGACGAACTGCGGCTCCTTGCCGAGGCGCCGGAGCAGCTCGCCGATCTGCGGGCCCCCCCCGTGGACCACGACCGGCTTGATCCCGACGGAGCGGAGGAGGACCACGTCCTCGGCGAACGAGCGGAGCGGTGTCCCGCCGGTGCCGGCGAGGGCGTTGCCCCCGTACTTCACGACCACGACGGCGTCGCGGAACCTCCGGATGTAGGGCAGGGCCTCGACGAGCACCGCGGCGCGGCCGGCGTCGGGATGGCCGGCGTCGGGATGGCCGGCGTCGGGATGGCCGGCGTCGGGATGGCCGGCGTCGGGATGGCCGGCGTCGGCGTTGCTGGCGGCGGGGCTGCCGTCGGTCGCCGGGATCACGACGTCGTCCGGTTCTCGTCGATGTAGCCGTGGCCGAGGTCCGTGGCCAGCACGGCCCCCTCACCGCTGCCGAGGCCGAGGTCGCACGCGATCTCCACGACCTTGCCTGCCATGTGGGCGGCGACCGCCCGCACGTCGTGGGGCGCGGCGACACCCCCGGCGCAGACCTCGATCCCGCCGTAGGAGACCGAGGTGCGGTCGAGCTCGAAGGCAACCCCTGCGGACCCGAGCTCGCTCACGACCCTCCCCCAGTACGGGTCGGCGCCGTTGAGCGAGCACTTGACGAGCAGGGAGCCTGCCACCTTGCGCGCGGCAGCGTGGGCGTCGGCGTCGGAGGCCGCCCCGGTGACGACGACGCGGGCCACCTTGGTCGCGCCCTCGGCGTCGGCCACCATCTGCTCGGCGAGCGACTGGCAGACCTCCCCCACGGCGGCGCCGAGCCGGTCCCCCGGCACCGGCCCGGCGCGTCCGCTCGCCAGGAGCAGCACCGTGTCGTTCGTGGACGTGCAGCCGTCGACCGAGACCCGGTTGAAGGTGGTGTCGACCGCGTCGCGCAGCAGGGCGTGGAGCGTGCCCGGAGACGCCTCGGCATCGGTGGTGAGCACGGCGAGCATCGTCGCCATGTGCGGGGCGAGCATCGCGGCTCCCTTGGCCATCCCGCCGACCACGCACGGGCCGCGTCCTCCTTCGACCTGGACGACGGCCTCCTTGCGCACCGTGTCGGTGGTCATGATGGCCTCGGCGGCCGCTCGGCCCGCCTCCTCCCCGGGAGCCCGTGCGGACACGACGCCTGCGGCCGCATCGAGCACCCCAACCGGGAACGGCACGCCGATCAGGCCCGTCTGGCACACCAGCACCTCGAGGACGTCGGCGCCGAGGGCCCGCGCGACCACCTCGCACAGTCCCTTCGCGGCGTGGACACCGGCCTCCCCGGTCGCCGCATTGGCGTTCCCCGAGGTGAGCACGACCGCCGCTGCGCGCCCGGCGCTGCGCACCAGGTGCTCCCGGCTCACCTGCACGGGGGCCGCCGCCGCGAGGTTCGACGTGAAGACGCCGGCCGCAGGCACCGGCCGGCCGTCGGCCGTCGCGACGAGGGCCAGGTCCGGGGCGCCGTCCGCCTTGATGCCAACCGCCCCTGCCGCGGCGACGAAGCCCGCCGCCGCCGTGACGCTCACGGGTAGGCCGCCGCGAGCGGGAGCCCTGCCGCCTCGTCGATCCCGAGCGCGAGGTTGGCGCACTGCAGCGCCTGTCCCGCCGCCCCCTTGACCAAGTTGTCGATGGCGCAGAGCGCCACCAGCCAGCCGGTCCGCTCGTCGACCGCAGCCGTCACGTGCGCGGTGTTGGACGCCGTCGTCGCCTTGGTGGACGGCGGGCTCTTCGTCACGACGACGAACCGCTCGTCCCGGTAGGCGTCCCGCAGCACCTCGAGGGCCTCGGCGGAGGACAAGGGCGCCGACGGCCTCGCGTAGCACGTCGCGAGGATCCCCCTCGCCATCGGCGCCAGGTGGGGGGTGAAGAGCACCGGGAGCCCGAGCACCTGCTCCATCTCGGGCGTGTGCCGGTGGGTCAGGAGCCCGTAGGCCGAGAAGTCCTCGTCCACCTCGCAGAACTGCAGGCGGTCCGCGACGGCGCGCCCGGCGCCCGAGACCCCGCTCGCCGCGTCGACGATGACGGTCCCGGCGACGAGGCCGGCCCTGGCGAACGGGGCCAGCGCCAGCGCGGCTGCCGTGGGGTAGCACCCGGGCACGGCGATCCGCGAGGCGCCTCGCACCTGCGCGCGGTACAGCTCGGGAAGCCCGTAGACGAAGCCGTCGAGCAGCTCCGGCGCGGCGTGCGCCGCCCCGTACCACCGCGGGTACGACGACGGGTCCTTCAGGCGGAAGTCGGCGGAGAGGTCGACGACCGTGCCGACCCGTCCGGCGAGCGCCGGGACGAGCCCCTGGGCGACCCCGTGCGGCAGTGCCAGGAAGACGACGTCGAGGCCGTCCAGCTCGTCGACCCCGACCCGGTCGGCCGGCCCCTCCGGGTCGGCCGGGCCGTCGCGCTCGTCGACGACGGCACGCGCGTAGCGCAGCGCGGGGTAGGCGGCCGCGAGCGACGGGGTGCGCTCCCCCACCAGCTCGCCTGCGCTCGCGTCCCCGGTCGCCACGACGACCTCGAGCACCGGATGGGCGGCGCACAGGCGCAGGAGCTCGGTCCCTGCGTACCCCGACGCCCCCATAACCGCCGCCTTCATTCCGCAAGTTTAGGCACACATACGCATACCTATGCAACTCATCCGGGGTGACGCAGGCCGGCGCCGGCGGGGCTGCGGACGTCGCTGGCCGCGGCGGCGCTCGGCTCAGCGAAGCGTCGCGCCGACCCTGGCTGCGGCCGCGTCGATGGCGTCCTGACGCAGGCTGCGCACCTCCTCGTCGGTGAGGGTGCGGTCCATCGCCGAGAACCGCAGCCGGAAGGCGAGGCTTCGGTGCCCGGGGGGCACGCCGTGCCCCCGGTACACGTCGAACAGGGTCACCGACTCGCAGCGCTCGCCCCCCGCGGCGCGCAGCACCTCGGCCACCTGTGCGGCGGGGACGTCGTCGGCCACCACGAGCGCGAGGTCGACGTCTGCAGAGGGGAACCGGCTGAGCGGGCGTGCCACCTCCGGGCGCCTCGCGGCGACGGCGGGGTCCAGCAGGAGCCCGAGGTCGGCCTCGACCCAGCCGAGCCGCCGGCCGCTCACCCCGAAGGCGGCGGCGACCTCGGGGTCCACCTCCCCCACGCACCCGAGCGTCGTCCCGCCCGCGGCGACGAGCCGTGCCGAGCGGGTCGGGTGCAGGCCCGGCAGCGTGCCGTCGGCCACCACCTCGACCGGCTCGAGACGGAGGGCGTCGGCGAGCACCCGCCACGCGGCCGCGGCCGCCCGTGCGTCGTCGTCCCCGTCCCCGAGGACGACGCAGAGCAGCTCGCGCTCGTCGGGCAGCACCGCCGTCACACCGCCGGCGGCCCCACCGCGCGCGCGGCGCGACGCCTGGTCGGGGTGCGAGAAGACGACCCCGATCTCGAAGAGCCGCACGTCCCCCTCCCGCCGGTTGGCGTTCCACGCGAGCGCCCGGACGAGCCCGGGGAGCATCGAGCGGCGCAGGTGCGCCTCCTCCTTGGCGATCGGGTTGGCCACCTGGACCGCCGGGCCGACGAGGCCCATCAGGTCGTGGTCGGCGTCGTCGACGAGGCTCGGCGTCCACGCCTCGAGCGCACCGACGCCGCACAGGGCGTCGGCGAGGAGCCTTCGGTCCTTCTGGTACCGAGTCAGGCCGCCGATCTCGGGCCAGGCGGGCTGTCGCCTCGGGAGCCGTGCGTAGCCGTAGGTCCGGGCGATCTCCTCGATGACGTCCTCCACGCCGTAGGGAGCGGGGCGCACGTCGGGTCGGTTCGTCGGCACGGTCACGCAGAGCCCGCCGTCGACAGGCTCGGCGCCGAAGCCGATCCGCTCGAGCAGCGACGCCGACTCCTCGGCTCCGATCTCGGCGCCGAGCACCGCCGCGACCCGCTCGGTCCGCACCACGATCCGCTCGGGGACCGGGACGTCCCCGCGGACGTCCAGCGTGCCCGACGCCGTAGGCGCGGCCACCAGCTCGCAGACGCGCGCCGCCGCGCGGTCGATGCCCCAGGGGTCGCACCCCCGCTCGAAGCGCGCGGAGGCCTCCGTGCGCAGGCCCAGGCGCTTGGAGGTGCGCGCGATGGCCATGGGCGCGAAGTACGCCGCCTCGAGCAGGACGCGGGTCGTGGCGGCGGTGATCTCGCTCGACGCGCCGCCCATGATGCCCCCGATGCCCACCGGCGAGCCTGCCGCGTCGCAGATGACGCAGTCCTCCCCGGTGTCGCCGAGACCCCGCCCGGGGAGCCCGAGCGTGCGCGCCACGCCGTCGAGGGTCACGACCTTCTCGGCACGTCGCGCCCGGCGCACCAGGAGGCCGCCGCCCTCCAGGCGGTCCAGGTCGTAGGGGTGCGTCGGCTGGCCCAGCTCGAGCATGACGTAGTTCGACGCGTCCACGACGTTGTTGACGGGCCGCATGCCCGCGAGCAGGAGGCGGCGCGCGACCCAGCGCGGCGAGGGCGCCACCTGCACGCCGTCGAGGACCCGGACGGTCATCCGGGGGCACAGGTCACGGTCGTGCACCTCGAGCGAGGCGAGCTCCGAGACGACCCGGCCGAGCTCGGGCGCAGGAGCAGGCTCGGGTAGGGCGAAGGGGAGCCGGAGCTTCCCGGCGAGGTCCCGGGCCACCCCCGTCATGGACCAAGCGTCGGGACGGTTCCCCTCGACCGTGATGTCGAAGACCACGTCGGGCTCGATCCCGAGCGACTCTGCGAGCGGCATCCCCGGACGCGCGCCCCCGACGTCGGTGAGCACGAGGATCCCCGAATGGTCGTCGGACAACCCCAGCTCCCGCGCCGAGCACAGCATCCCGTCGGAGACCGCTCCTCTCATCTTGCGCTGCGCGATCCGGACGCCGCCGGGAAGGACCGACCCGACCGGCGCCAGCGGCACGAGGTCCCCCACCTTGAAGTTCCAGGCCCCGCAGACCACCCGGACCGCGGCGCCCCCGGCGTCGACCGTCACGGCACGGATGCGCTCGGCGCCCGCGATCGCCTCGATCTCCTCCACGCGCGCGACCACCACGTCGGCGAGCCCTTCGCCGACGTGCTCGACCCCCTCGACGACGAGCCCGAGCTCGTCGAGCGCCTCCACGAGGGCCCCGGGGTCCCGGGTGTCGAAGGGCGCGAAGTCGCGCAGCCAGCTGAGCGGCGTCTTCATCGCACGGCTCAGAACTGCCTCAGGAACCGGACGTCGTTGCCAGCGAGGACCCGCATGTCGGCGATCTCGTGGCGCATCTGCGCGCAGCGGTCGATGCCGAAGCCGAAGGCGAAGCCCGTCCACTCCTGCGGGTCGACGCCGACGGCGTCGAAGACGGCCGGGTCCACCATCCCGCAGCCGGCCAGCTCGACCCACCCGGTGCCCGAGCAGGTCCGGCACCCCGACCCGCGACAGATCGTGCAGGTGACCTCCACCTCCGCCGAGGGCTCGGTGAAGGGGAAGTACCCCGGCCGCAGCCGCGAGTGGATGTCGGGGCCGAAGAAGGCCGTCGTGAAGGTCTCGATCGTCCCGGCGAGGTCGGCGAAGCTGATGCCGCGATCCACGACGAGACCCTCCATCTGGTGGAAGACGGGCAGGTGCCTGGCATCGGCGGTCTCCCGCCGGTAGCAGCGTCCCGGGATCACGGCGTGCACCGGCGGCCGCTGCTCCTCGAGCAGGTGCACCTGGACCGGGGACGTGTGGGTGCGCAGGACGACCGTCTCGGGCTGGCCGAGGTCCAGGTAGAAGGTGTCCCACATGCTGCGCGCGGGGTGGGCGGGCGGGATGTTCAGCGCCTCGAAGTTGTACCAGTCGGTCTCCGCCTCGGGTCCCTCGGCGACGACGAAGCCCATCGCGACGAAGACGTCCTCGAGCTCCCGGCGGGTCTGGTCGACCAGGTGCAGGCGGCCCCTCCGCACCACCGAGCGCACCTCGTCCTCGGTGACCTCGGTGAGGTCGAGGCGGTCCCGCTCGAGGGCCGCGGCACGCTCCCGGGCCGCGAGCTCCGATCGCCGTCGCTCGGCGAGCGCGTCGAGGCGCTCCCGTGCCTCGTGCAGGGCCTTGCCTGCTGCGCGCCGTGCCTCGGGGTCGAGGTCCGCCAGCGCGCGGTGGGCGCGGGCGAGCGCGCTCCTGCGTCCGAGGACCTCCGCCTGCACCGCAGCGAGGGCGGCGGTCGACGTGGCCGCGGCGATGGCGGCTGCGGCGTCGCGCTCGATCTGCGCCACCGAGGGCCCTGCGGTCATCGGGGCATCGTAGATCGGGGCAGCGCGGACCGGCGCTGGCGGAGCGCCTCGAAGCAGAGCACGGCGCACGCCATCCCGACGTTCAGCGACTCGGCACGCCCCGCCATCGGGATCCCGACGAGCCCTTCGAGCGGGAGCCCCTCGGGCAGTCCCCGAGCCTCGTTGCCGAGGACGAGGGCGGTGGGGACGGTCCAGTCGACCTCTGCGTAGTCGTCTCCCCCGTGGGCGGTCGCGCCCAGGCGCCGCAGGCCGGCGCGCCCCAGGTCGGCGAGCGCGCCGACGGCGTCCGCGGCGAGCACGAGGGGGACGTGGAACAGCGACCCCGCGGAGGCACGCACAGTCTTGGGGTTGTAGGGGTCCACGGTGCCGCCGCAGCACACCACGGCGCCGACGCCGGCCGCGTCGGCGGTCCGCAGCACGGTGCCGGCGTTCCCCGGGTCCCCGACGCCGGCCATGACGACCACCAGCTCGGCGCCCGGTGGGACCCTCTCCACGTCGAGCACCGGGAAGACCGCCAGCACGGGCTGGGGCGTGACGGTGGAGGCGACGCGCTCCACCACCCCCGGCGCGAGCTCGAAGACCCGCGTCCCCATCTCGCGTGCCGTCGCGACCAGGCCGAGGACCCCGAGATCGCGCTCGGCAGCACCCGCCTCGACGTAGAGCCCCTCGGGGCGGACGCCTGCGAGCAGCCCTGCTCGGACGACCTCCACCCCTTCGGCCACGAAGACGCCCTCGACGCGGCGCGCCGCCCGGCGGTTGAGCAGGCGCCGCAGCCGCCGCACCCGCTGGTGGGCGTACGAGAGGCTCAGGAGGCCTGCTGCTGGGCCCCGCCCGCGACCGCCACGAGGGCGCCGAAGGCCTCGTCGTCGGTGACCGCGAGGTCGGCGAGCACCTTGCGGTCGACGGTCACACCCGCCCGGTGCAGCCCTGCGATGAGCCGGCTGTAGGTCGTGCCGTGGGAGCGGGCGGCCGCGTTGATGCGCTGGATCCAGAGCTTCCGGAAGTCCCCCTTGCGGGCGCGGCGGTCCCGGTAGGCGTACTGGAGCGAGTGCATGACCTGCTCGTTGGCAGCCCGGTACGTGCGGCTCTTGTTCCCGTAGTACCCCTTGGCCTGCTCGAGCACCGCGCGGTGGTGCTTGCGCCCGTGGACGGCCCGCTTGACCCGTGCCATCGCTGCCTCAGATCCCGAGCATGCGCTTCACGCGCCGCTCGTCGCCGGGGGAGAACCCGGTCTCTCGGGAGAGCCGGCGGGTCCTCACGCTGCGCTTCTTCTCCAAGAGATGCGACCGGTTCTGCTGGCGTCGGCGGAGCCGACCGGTGCCCGTGAGCTTCACGCGCTTCGCCGCCCCCCGGTCCGTCTTCATCTTGGGCATCGAGCCTCTACTCCTCCTGCTGGCCCCTGTCGGGGGCGACGTGGCCCCCGGGGTCCTCGGGGCCCTGGTTCCGCTGCCGGGCGGCCGCTGACTGCTTCGCCCGCTTGTCTGGCGCGAGCACCATCACCATGTTCCGGCCGTCGAGGCGGGGCTCGGCCTCGACCTTGGCAGACCCGTCCATCTGCTCGACGATCCGGTCGAGGATCCGCTTGCCGAGCTCGGGGTGGAAGACCTCCCGCCCCCGGAACATGATCGTGATCTTGACCTTGTGGCCTTCCTCCAGGAACTTGGCGACCTGGCGGGTCTTGGTGTCGAAGTCCCCCGACCCGATCTTCGGGCGGTACTTCATCTCCTTCAACCCGACGTGGACGGTCTTGCGCCGGCTCTCCTTCGCCCGCTGCGCCTCGTCGAACTTGAACTTTCCGTAGTCCATGATCCGGCAGACCGGCGGGGTGGCCATCGGCGCCACCTCCACGAGGTCCATGTCCAGACCCCTGGCGATGCTCAGCGCCTCTGGCAACGGCTTGATCCCGAGCTGCTGCCCCTCCGGGTCGACGAGGCGGACCTCGCGTGCCCGGATGCGGTCGTTGATCCGGTGCTCAGGTGCAGTGGCGGTGACTATGCGGCATCGTCCTCTCTGTCTCGGGCCGTCGGTCCTTCCGCGACCACTGTCGTGAAGCGGAGCCACGCCCGGCGGGGCGACACCACGTGTACCCGGCGCACCGGCGGTGGCCGGGTGGAGGCTCCGCGCACGAAGCCCCGCTTCCTCGCCTGCATAGGCTACCAGCATGAGCCTGTGGACCCCGTCGGGAGAGGTGTCGAGCACCGCCGGCGCAGGGGGCGCCGGCTCCTCGGGGGAGCCGGCCGACGCCGAGCAGGACCTCGAAGGGCTCCGGCGCGAGCTGGCCGACGCGCCGGCGGCGGTGGTCGTGGCGAACCACTGCTACGGGCTGTTCGAGCTCGCGGCGATCCACCTCTCGGCATCTCCGCCCCACCTGGACCAGGCGCGCCTGGCCATCGACGCCCTCGGCGCCCTCGTGGACGGGCTCGGCGAGCGCCTGGAAGCCGCGCACGACCCGCTGCGCGATGCCCTGGCCCAGATCAGGCTGGCGTACGTGCAGATCGCCGCGGCGCAGGGCACGGCACCCGCCTGAGCGAGCGGGCGCGCTCAGGCGAGCCTCGTCACGCAGGCCGCCTCCATCCGGCCGAGCCCGCCTGGCACGACCACGAAGGCGACGCGGGTCCCCGGGTCGATGGTGCGAGACCCTCCCGCGATCTCGGTGCAGTGGAACGCCCACTCGCCGCCGTCCGCGCCGCGCACCGTCCCGAGACCCCTGGCCTCGTCGAAGTCCGTCACGGTCCCCAGGTGCAGCGTGCGACTCACCGCTCAGTGCACGATCTTGGACAACGCCAGCTCGAGGATGTCGGTGGCACCCTGCTCCTTGAGCGCAGGGATGAGGGTGTTCACGTCGGACTTGGCGACGACGGTCTCGAGGGCGAAGCCTCGTCCGTTCGACAGCTCGGCGACCGTCGGCGCGCGCATCGAGGGCAGGGTCGCGACCACGGCCTCGAGGCGGTCGGCGGGGACGTTGAGCTTCACGAGCACCTTCCCGCGCGCCTCGAGGGCACCGGCGAGCAAGGTGTGAAGCTGGGACATCGCGTGGCGCTTCTGCGGGTCCTGGGCGCTCTTCGGGTTGGCGATGAGCTCGGTGCGCGAGACGAGCAGGGTCTCGAGGACCCGCAGTCCGGCAGCCCTGAGGGCGCGGCCCGTCTCGGTGATCTCCACGACGCAGTCGGCGATGTCGGGGACCTTCGCCTCGGTCGCGCCGTAGGAGAGGGACACCTCGGCGTCGATCCCGTGGGCGCCGAGCGCGCGCGTGGTCAGCCTCGGGTACTCGGTGCTCACCCGAAGCCGGCGGCCACCTGCCGCCGACGCGCGCGCCAGGTCCGCCACCGACCCGTACGGCGAGTCCTCGGGGACGGCGAGCACGACCCTGACCGGGGCGGCGGTCGACCGGGAGTACGCCAGCTCGCCCAGGGAGACGACGTCGACCCCCTGCTCCTCGATCCAGTCGCGCCCGGTGACGCCGAGGTCGAAGAGGCCGTCGGCCACGTACACCGGGATCTCCTGGGGCCGCAGGATCCGCACCTCGCTCACCCTGGGATCGTCGATCGCCGCGCGGTAGTCCACCTCGGACGCACGCGAGACGGCGAGGTCGGCGGCTTCGAACAGCTCGAGCGTCGCCCGCTCGAGCGAGCCCTTGGGGAGGACGATCCGGAGCACCGCGCGCCCGGTCAGACCGTCCGGAGGAGACGGGCCATCTCGACTGCCGTCGCGGCGGCCTCGCGGCCCTTGTTGCCTGCGCCGGGCTCCGAGCGCGCCATCGCCTGGGCGGCGTCCTCGGTCGTGAGCACGCCGAAGGCCACGGGCACCCCGGTCTCGAGCGCCACGTGCTGGAGCCCACGCGCGCACTCCCCGGCGACGAACCGGTAGTGGTCGGTCTCCCCCCGCACGACGGCGCCCAGGCACACCACCGCGTCGGCACCGGCTGCGGCGAGGGCGCGTGCCAGCAGCGGGAGCTCGAAGGCCCCCGGCGCCCATGCCACGGTCACGTCCCCGCGGTCCACCCCGCACTCCTCGAGCACCTCGAGGGCGCCTTCGAGGAGCCGCCACGTGATCGCGCCGTTGAAGCGGGAGCACGCGACCGCCACCCGCAGCCCTCCGCCCGCGCGGCCCTGGCGCAGCGGCGCCCCGGCACCCACCACGGGCCCGGCAGACAGGAGCCGGCCGGCGCGCCCGGCCAGGGCGTCGAGCGCGAGGGGGTCGACGGTCCCCGCGTCCTTGGCGCCCATCGGCCCTCAGCCCGCCCCGACGCCGTCGGCGTCGAGCCCTCCGATGAGGTGCCCCATGCGCTCCCGCTTGGTCCGCAGGTAGGCGAGGTTCTCGGGGTTCGGCGCCGTCTCGAGCGGAACCCGCTCGAGGATCTCCAGGCCGAACCCCTCGATGCCGCCGTACTTCGCCGGGTTGTTGGTCATCAGCCGCATCGTGGTCACGCCCAGGTCGGCGAGGATCTGGGAGCCGATCCCGTAGTTGCGCAGGTCCACGGGGAGGCCGAGCGCGAGGTTGGCGTCGACCGTGTCGTGCCCCTCCTCTTGGAGGCGGTAGGCGCGGATCTTGTGGGCGAGGCCGATCCCGCGTCCCTCGTGGCCGCGCAGGTACACGACCACCCCCCGGCCCTCCTCTTCGATGAGGCGCATCGCCGTCGCGAGCTGAGGGCCGCAGTCGCAGCGCAGGGACCCGAAGACGTCCCCGGTCAGGCACTCGGAGTGGACGCGGACGAGGAGCCCGGGGCCCACCTCGCCCTTCACCAGCGCGAGGTGCTGGTCTCCGTCGAGCACGGACTCGTAGACGACCGCCCGCCAGTCGCCGCCCTCGGTCGGGATCCGCGCCTCGGACACCTGGCGGACCAGCTTCTCGGTCCGACCGCGCCAGCGGATCAGGTCGGCGATCGAGATCAGCGGGAGCCCGTGGCGCGCGGCGAATCGCTCGAGCTCGTCCAGGCGCGCCATCGAGGACTTGTCGGCGCTCACGATCTCGCACAGCACGCCCGCGGGGGTGAGCCCGGCGGCCCGGGCGAGGTCGACGGTGGCCTCGGTGTGCCCGCCGCGCTTGAGGACGCCGCCGGGCCGGTAGCGCAGCGGGAAGATGTGGCCGGGGCGGTTCAGGTCCTCGGGCCTGGTGGCGGGGTCGATGAGGGCCCTGATCGTCGCGGCGCGGTCCGCAGCCGAGATCCCCGTCGTCGTGACGCCGCGCGCGTCCACGCTGACGGTGAACGCCGTCCGCTGCGACTCGGTGTTCTCGCTCACCATGAGCGGGAGCTCGAGCTCGTCGGCGCGCTCGGGGGTGAGCGGCACGCAGATCACCCCCGAGGTGTGCGCGAGGAAGAAGGCGATCGTCTCGGGCGTCGCGGCCTCCGCCGCCATCACGAGGTCGCCCTCGTTCTCCCGGTCCTGGTCGTCGACCACCACCGCCATCCCGAGGCGTGCGATGGCGTCGATCGCCTCTTCGACGCTCGAGAACGGCATCAGCCCACCTCCCCCGGCGCGAGCTCCACCTTCAGGTCGGCGCCCAGGCGCTCGACCGACACCACCCGGCCGCGCCAGACCTCGCCGATCGTCGGCGCACCCGGGCCCTCGAAGAGCGGGCGGCCGTCGTCGCCGCCGAAGAGCGCCGGCGCGAGGTAGAGGACGTAGCGGTCGACGAGGCCCGCGCGGTGGAGGTCGGCAGCCACCGTCGCCCCGCCCTCCACGAGGACCTGCACCACCCCGAGGCCGCCCAGGTGGTCGAGCACCTCGCCGAGAGGGCCGGAGAGCTCGAGGGCGGGGTGGACCTTGGCCCCCTCCGGCGCGTGCCCGAGCACCACGCGAAGGGGCTGGCGCACCTGCTCGGAGCTGCAGGCGTGGCGGACCGTGAGCTCGGGGTCGTCCGCGCGCACGGTCCCCGCCCCGACGAGGACGGCGTCGGACTCGGCGCGCAGTGCGTGGGCGTCGCGCCGGGCGGCTGCGCCCGTGATCCAGCGGCTCGAACCGTCGGGGGCGGCCGTCCTGCCGTCCATCGTCGCCGCGAGCTTGAGGACGACCCACGGACGGCCGGTGCGCCGGTGCTTGAGGTAGGGCGCGAGCTGCTCCTCGACAGCGTGCGCGCCGGTGCCCAGGGCCACCTCGACCCCCGCCTCGCGCAGCGCGCGCAGCCCCCGTCCGGCCACGAGGGGGTCGGGGTCCTCGACGGCGACGACGACCCGACGCACCCCTGCGGCCACGATGGCGTCGACGCAGGGCGGGGTCCTCCCGAAGTGCGCGCAGGGCTCGAGCGTCGTGTACAGGGTCGACCCGACCGTCGTGTCCCCGGCTTCGGCCGCCAGCCGGAGGGCGGCGACCTCGGCGTGGGGACCGCCGGGCGGCGCCGTCGCGGCGTGGTAGGTGGCTGCGGCGGTCACGAGGACGGCGCCCACCCACGGGTTGGGCGAGGCCCGGAGCCGTGCGGCGTTCGCCGCGAGGACCGCCTGGGCCATGTGGCGCTGGTCACGGTGGCGCTCGTCACGCTCGAGGGGGCCGCCCTGCTCGTCTTCGGCCGTGCCGCACGCACCGGCCATCGTCGGCTGCACCTCGCCTCCACGCGTCCGTCGCCGCATCCTCGTGGCCGCCAAGTCCCCGTGCACGTTCGAGCGGCGCCGAGAGCTTACCCGGCGCCGCACCGCGCGCCGCCGTCGAGCGTGGCGGCCGCGCGGATCTCCTCGACCGCCTCCCACGGACGCGCCGCGCCGAAGACCGCCGAGCCCGCGACGAAGACGTTGGCGCCGGCGGCTGCCGCGGCACGCGCCGTCGACGGGTCGATGCCCCCGTCCACCTCGAGGTCGACGCCGAGCCCCCGGTCCTCGATGGCGCGGCGCACCTGGGCGACCTTGGGCAGCACCTCGGGCATGAAGGCCTGCCCGCCGAAGCCGGGGAACACCGTCATGCACAGCACGAGGTCCACCGCGGCGAGGTGCGGCTCGAGGGCCTCGTAGGGCGTGTCGGGGTTGGCCGCGAGCCCGACGCGCAGGCCCAGCGCGCGGCACTCGCGGACCAGGTCCTCGGTCCCGCCCACCTCGACGTGGACCGTGCACGCGTCGGCGCCCGCCTCGGCGAAGGCCTCGAGGAAGTCGCCCGGGTTGGTCATCATGAGGTGGCAGTCGAAGTACAGGCCCGAGTGCCTGCGCAGCGAGGCCACCACGGGCGGCCCGATGGTGAGGTTCGGGACGAAGTGGGCGTCCATGACGTCCACGTGCAGCCAGTCCGCGACGTTCGCCACCTCTCCCACCGCCTCGGCGAGGCTGCCGAAGTCGGCGGACAGGAGCGAGGGAGCGATCTTGAGCGCGCCCGGCGCGCCGGGGTCCCTTGCCACGGAGCCAGCCTACGGTCAGACGAGCCGCTCGCCTGCGACCGGGCGCGCCCCGCGCAGCCAGTCCTCGGCGGCCATCTCGCTGCGCCCTTCGGGTCGGACCGCTCGCAGGCGCAGCGCCCCCTCCCCGCAGACGACCGTCTCCTCGTACAGCGTGCCCGGCACGGCCCCGGCGCCCTCGGAGATGGAGACGGCCCCGGCGCCCTCGGGGAGGGAGGGGAGCGCCTCGGCGTCGAGCACGTGGAGCCGACGGCCCCGCCAGGTGGTCCAGGCGCGGTCGAGCCGGACCACCCGCTCGAGCGCGTCCGCAGGCCTCGTCCATGTGAGACGCAGCTCCTCGGGAGCGAGCTTGGCCGCGTAGGTGGCCTCGCCTCGCTGGGGCGACGGCTCGGGGAGCGGGTGGGCGAGCAGCTCGACGAGGAGCGACGTCCCGATCGTGACGAGCCGTTCCCGGAGGGTCCCGAGGTGCTCGCCCGGGGCGATCGGCACCGCTTCGGAGGCGTAGAGGGGGCCGGTGTCGAGCTCGCGCTCGAGACCCATCACGCACACGCCGGTCACCTCGTCGCCCGCGAGGATCGCCCGCTCGAGCGGCGCGGCGCCGCGCCAGCGCGGCAGCAGGGAGAAGTGCAGGTTCAGCATCGGGAGCCGCTCGAGGACGCGGCCAGGGACGAGGCGTCCGTAGGCGACGACCACGCCGAGCTCGGCGCCGCTGTCCACCACCGCCTCGACGTCGTGGTCGACCGGGATCCCGAGCCGCTGGGCCTCCGCCTTGACGGGGCTGGGCGACGGCACGGACCCTCGGCCGCGACGCCGGTCGGGGCCGGTGACCACGAGCCGCACCTCGTGGCCCGCCTCCACGAGCGCCCGCAGCGGGCGCACCGCGAGCGGGGGCGTCCCACAGAAGACGAGCCGCCGGGGTGCGGCGGTCACGCGCGCAGCGGGCGTCTCAGCCCGAAAGGGCGCGGGCGCGCAGCGTCTTCAGCGCCTCGCGCCGCTGGTCGTCGTCCAGGCGCTCGATGAGCAGCGTGCCGTCGAGGTGGTCCACCTCGTGCTGGAAGACGCGCGCCAGGTACTCGTCGGCCTCGATGGACAGCTCGTTGCCCTCGAGGTCCAGCCCGACGAGGTGCACCTGGCGCGGGCGCACGATCGTCCAGCTGAGACCGGGCACCGAGAGGCAGCCCTCCTCGAAGGCCCACTCCCCCGACGACTCGGTGATCTCGGGGTTGATGACCGCGTGCGGCCCGTCTCCCACGTCGTAGACGAAGAGCCGCCGCTGGACGCCGACCTGGTTGGCGGCCAGCCCCACGCCAGGGGCGTCGTACATCGTGGCGATCATGTCCTCGACGAGGGCGGCCACGCGGCCGTCGACCTCCTCGACGTGCTTGGTCGCCTGCTTGAGCACCGGGTCCCCGTACGTGCGGATGGGCAGCACGCCGGGGAGCCTAGACGTCGCGAGGGTCCACGCCCACGCCCCCGCGCACGGAGGCGAGGGCGTCGCAGAGCACACGGTGGTCGGGCGCGCGCACGAGCCAGCGCCCCGGGGCGAGCGCCGAGGCCTCGACCGCGGGCCCGAGGGCGGGCGGCGCGTCGGACCTGACCGTGGCGAGCGCGCTGAACGGCGGGAGGCGAAGCGCCCGTCGCACCTCCAGCTCTGTGAGCAGGCCCGGGTCGCCGGCGACGGCCGCCCGCACGACGTCGTGGCCGGGGAGCCGGGTCTGGACCATGACCACCCCCGGGTCGCGGCGCCCGGGGTCGTCCCTGCCGCCCACCAGGCGTCCGGCGCGCACGAGCAGCGCGAGCGCATCTTCGGCGGCGGCGTAGCGCGGCGCCAGCAGGTGCTGGTCGAAGTCCAAGAAGGCCACGGCTCCCGCGCGCCGGGTGCGGTGCAGCACCGCTTCGGTGCCCACGAGCACAGGCGCCTCGGGGACCCCCGCCTTCGACGGGCGGCCCGACACCTCCCCGACCGGCACACCGAGCAGCGCCTCGAGCTCCTCGCGCACCCGTGCCACCCCCTTGCGCAGGACCTTGAGGCGCCTCCCCCCGCACTCGGCGCAGACGACGGGGCGCTCGGCGCCGCACGCCGGACAGGTGAGCACCTCTGCGCCGTCGGACGCGGCGGCGAGCGCGGCCGGCCTCCCGCACCGCGCGCAACGGCCGAGCGAGCCGCACGCCGCGCAGGACAGCAGGCGGGCCCGGCCCGTCCGGTCGAGCACGCACACGAGGCGCTCACCCGCGTCGAGCACCCGGCGCGCGAGCTGGACCAGCTCCTCGGAGAGGATCCCGGTCCGGGGGTCTGCGGCGCGCCGGTCGACCACGCTGAGGGCAGGCCATCCCGCGCGCTCGACCGACCGCTCGGGCACCGTCGGCTCGCCGTATCGGGCGCGCTGGGACGCGGTCGGGCACGGGGAGACGAGGACGCACGGGGCCCCGTCGCGCCGCGCCCGCTCCGCGACGACCTCGGCGGCGTCGTAGCGGTCGCGGTAGTCGTGCGCGTCGAGCACCACGGCGGACCCGAGACGCGCCGACGGCGCCCACGCCGCCGAGCGCGAGCCCACGACGACCGGCCACCCCGCGGCCGCCTCCGCCCAGTCGGCCGCGACCTGGACGCCGCGGGCACGAAGCCGCCCTGCGAGGCGCGCCGCCCAGCCCGTCGAGGGGGCGAGGACGAGCGCGGGGAGCTGCGCGCGCTCCGCCACGGCGACGGCGTCGAGGACCACCCCGAGCAGGTCCTCCGCCGGGGGCAGCCGGAGGAGGCGCACCTCCCCGCCAGTGCCGCGGGCGCCGAGCGCCGCCGCCGACTGCCCCGCGCCGTGTCGTGGGCGCGGTCGTCGCACCGGTCCCTGGGCCCGCGGGGGCTCGGGGAGCGCCCACACGTTGCGATCGGGCGACGCGCTCCTGAGCACGGTCGCAAGGGGCATCGCCCAGCGCCAGGCGGCCCACTCCGCCAGTTCGAGGACCGAGGGAGGCGGCCCGAGCCCGCAGCTCGCGGTCAGCTCGCGGAGCTCGACTCCGGGGGGCGGCTCCACGCCGCACTCGACGACCCACGCGGCGACACGCCGGCCGTGGAACGGGATGCGCACGCGCCAGCCGGGCCGCACCTGTGTGCGCCAGCGCTCGGGCACCGCGTAGTCGAAGCGCCGCCGGCTCACCGCCGGCACGTCGGGGACGACGCGGACGATCAGAGGCCGAGCGCCCGCCGCAGGTCGTCCACCCTTGTGGTCTGCTCCCAGGTGAACTCCTTGTCGCTCCGGCCGAAGTGCCCGTAGCTCGCGGTGCGCCGGTAGATGGGCCGCCGCAGGTCGAGGTCCCGGATGATCGCAGCCGGGCGGAGGTCGAAGAGCTCGCCGACCGCCGCCGTGATGCGCAGGGGGTCCACGGTCTCGGTGCCGAAGGTCTCGAGGAAGAGCGAGACGGGCCGCGCCACCCCGATGGCGTAGGCGACCTGGAGCTCGCACCGGCGCGCCGCGCCGGCGGCCACGACGTGCTTGGCGACCCAGCGCGCCGCGTAGGCCGCCGACCGGTCGACCTTGGAGGGGTCCTTCCCCGAGAACGCCCCGCCGCCGTGGCGCGCCATCCCCCCGTAGGTGTCGACGATGATCTTGCGCCCCGTGAGCCCGGCGTCCGCGTGCGGACCCCCGAGCTCGAAGCGCCCCGTCGGGTTCGCCAGGATCTTCACGCCCTCGGTGTCGAGGTCCTTGGGCAGGAGCGGATGGACCACGTGCTCCCGCAGGTCCGGGAGGAGCAGCGTCTCGAGGTCGATCCCCGGCTGGTGCTGGGTCGAGATCAGGACCGTGTCGACCGCGACGGGCCGGTCCCCGTCGTAGACGACGGTGACCTGGGTCTTGCCGTCCGGTCGCAGGTAGGGCAGGACCCCCACGCGCCGCACCTGCGACAGCCGCTGGGAGAGCCGGTGCGCCAGCCAGATGGGCATCGGCATGAGGTCCGGCGTCTCGTCGCACGCGTAGCCGAACATCATCCCCTGGTCCCCTGCACCCTGGGCGTTGAGCTCGTCCTCGCCGCCAGAGCCGGTGCGGAGCTCGAAGGCCGCGTCGACGCCTCGGGCGATGTCCGGCGACTGCCCGTCGAGCGCGACCATGACCCCGCAGGTGTGGCCGTTGAAGCCGTAGGCGTCGTCGTCGTAGCCGATGTCGGTGACGACCGAGCGCACGATCGTCGGGATGTCCACGTAGGTCTCGGTGGTGATCTCGCCGGCCACCACCACCAGGCCGGTCGTGAGCAACGTCTCGCAGGCGACCCGGCTCATCGGGTCCTTCTCGAGCAGCGCGTCCAACACGGCGTCGGAGATCTGGTCGGCGATCTTGTCCGGGTGGCCCTCCGTGACCGACTCCGAGGTGAAGGTGGTTCTCATCAGCTCTCTCTCCTGTCGTCGGGCGAGGTGACGGCCGAGCCGGGCGCGGGTGGCAGGCGCGCGACCACCTCGTCCAACACGGCGTCGGCGACCTCGCGCTTGCTCGCGAGCGGCACGGCCCTCGTGCGGCCGTCCGCCGCGAGGATCGTCACCTCGTTGGTGTCGGTGTCGAAGCCCGCGCCGGCAGCCGACACGTCGTTCACCACGATCAGGTCCACTCCCTTGCGCTCGAGCTTCCTGCGGCCGCCGGCGAGCGCGTCGTGCGTCTCGGCGGCGAAGCCCACGAGCACCTGGCCGGGGGGCCGGCGCGCCGCGAGAGCCGAGAGGATGTCCGGCGTCGGCTCGAGGACCAGCTCGGGGACCCCGTGCAGCTTCTCGTCGGCCGGCGCCTTCGGGCGCCAGTCGGCGACGGCGGCGGCCATGACCACCGCGTCGGCGTCGGGCGCGTGACGGGCCATCGCGGCCTCCATGTCCGCCGCCGACACCACCCGCACCACGTCGGCGCCCGGCGGGGGCGGCAGCGCCGACGCCGTCACGAGGGTGACCGCGGCGCCGCGGGCCAACGCCGCCTCGGCGATCGCGTGCCCCTGCTTGCCCGAGGAGCGGTTCGTGATCACGCGGACGGCGTCGATGGCCTCGCGGGTCCCGCCGGCGCTGACCACCACCCGGCGGCCCGCCAGGTCGCCGCGCGAGCCGAGCACCTCGAGCGAGGCGGCGACGATGGTCGCCGGCTCGGCCATCCTCCCCACCCCCTCGTCCCCGCCGGCGAGCCTGCCGGTCTCGGGCGGCACCACGCGCACGCCGCGCCGGGTGAGCCGTGCGAGGTTCTCGGCCACGGCGGGATGGCCCCACATCTCGGTGTGCATCGCCGGGCAGACGACGACGGGCGCGCGCGTGGCGAGCAGGATGGCGGTCAGGAGGTCGTCGGCGAGGCCCGCCGCGTAGCGACCGAGGAGGTCTGCGGTCGCCGGCGCGACCACGACGAGGTCCGCCGACCGGCCGAGGCTGGTGTGGGCGATGCCCCCCTCGAGGGGCTCCCACAGGCCCTCGGGGACGGGATCGGTCGCGAGGGCCGAGAACGTCGCGGGGCCGACGAAGCGGCGCGCCGCCTCGGTGAGGACCGGGGTGACCCGGTGCCCCGCGTCGACCAGCCGCCGGCACACCTCGACCGCCTTGTAGGCGGCGATGCCCCCCGAGACGCCGAGGACGATCCGCACCGGCCGATGGGGTTCTGCGAGCGGGGGCCGGCCCGGCTCAGCCGGCGGCCGGACCCTCGTCGGTGACCGCGGGGTCCTCGCCGATCCCCGCCAGCACCTCGGCCGGCTCGCTCAGCGCGGCCTGGGTCTCTGCCTCCTCCGCCGCCGCGGCCTCCTCGTCCGTGGCAGCCTCCGGGGCCCGGTCGTAGACGATCTTGTCGGCCGCGATCTCCTCGAAGGCGATCGACAGCGGCTTGCCCGACACCGAGGTGACCTGAGGCGGGACGATCCGGCCCAGGCCCTCGCCCAGGCTGTTGTAGTAGGCGTTGATCTGGCGGGCACGCAGCGAGGCGAGCGCCACCAGCGTGAACTTGGAGTCCACCTTGTCGAGGAGCTGCTCGATGGGCGGGTCCATCAAGGTGCTACGAGCCATCGCCGTCCTTTCCGCGCGTCCGTGCCACTATACCGGCCAGCTCGCGGACGGCCTCCTCGAGGTCGCCGTTCACCACGACGTGGGCCGCGAGCTCGCGCCCGATTGCCTCCTCCTCACGGCCCTTCTGGACGCGCCGCTCGACGTGCTCGGGGGAGTCGCCTCTCGCCAGGAGCCGGGCCCGCTGGACCTCCTCGGACGGCGGGAGGAGCAGGACGACGACGGCATCCGGGCACCGCGCCCGGACCTGCGCGGCCCCTTGGAGGTCGATCTCGAGGAGCACGTCCGCTCCGGCAGGCGGCTCGGGGGTGGGGGTGCCGTAGAGGTTGCCGAGGTACTCCGCCCACTCGAGGAACCCGCCGGCTGCGACCCGTCGGCGGAACTCCTCGGGCGTCACCCACACGTAGGCGTCCTCGGCCTCGCTCGGGCGCCTCGCCCTGGTCGTCCACGAACGGCTCAGCCAGAGGTTCGGCACCTCGGCGGTCAGCGCCGCGGCGACCGTGCCCTTGCCTGCGCCGCCGGGGCCGACGAGGACGTAGACCGTCAGCGCGAGGCGGTCTGCTCGAGGAGGTCCGCGCGCTGCTTGGCCCCGAGGCCCTGCAGCCGGCGGCTCTCGGCGATCCCGACGGCCGCCATCAGCCGGCGCGCCTTCACCTTTCCGAGGCCGGGGAGCGACTCGAGCACGGAGACCACCTTCATCTTCCCGACGGTCTCGTCGGACTCCGCCTGCGTCAGGAGCTCGGCGAGGGTGAGAGAGCCCATCTTGAGCTTCTCCTTCACCTCGGCCCGCTCCCGTCGAACCTTGGCGGCCTTCTCCAGGGCAGCTTGACGCTGCTCGGCGGTGAGTGCGGGAGGTTGCGGCATGCGCCCGACACTAGCCTCCCGCATCAGCCGAGGGCGGCAGCCAGCTCGTCGCGAAGGCGCGACGCCGCGTCCCTGAGCCCTCGGGGCCCCCGGCGGAGCAGCTCCCGTGACACGGCCGGGAGCACGCTCCCCGGGGCACAGTCGTCGAACCGGCGCGCGACGTCGGCGACCGTGGCCCCCTGGGCGCCGATGCCGGGCGAGAGGACCACGCCTGCGAGCCGGCCGAGGCCCTCGGGGGGGTCGCCCCCGGTCGCCCCCACGACCGCGCCGACCGATCCGAGCCGCCCCCGGGCGCCCTCGCCGAGCTCCTCGGCGTTCCAGCGCGCGATCGACGCGAGGATCGACCCCTCGACCGTCGTCCCGTCGGGCATGCGGGCGCGCTGCAGCGCGCTCCCCTCTGGGTTCGAGCTCGTCGCGAGCACGATGAGGCCCCGACGCGTCGCGCGTGCCCCCTCGACCATCGGGGTGAGCGCGCCGGCACCCACGTAGGGCGTCGCCGTCACGGCGTCCGCGGCGAGCGGCCCGCGGAACCACGCGTCGGCGTACGCCTCGGTCGTGCTCCCCACGTCCCCGCGCTTGGCGTCGGCGATCACGAGCAGTCCGGCCTCGCGCCCGGCCGCGACGAGCGCCTCGTAGGCCGACATCCCCGCGGCGCCGTGCCGCTCGAAGAACGCCACCTGCGGCTTCAGCGCCGCGACGACCCCTTGCAGCGCCGTCACGCACGCCTCCCCGAAGGCGCGCACCCCCTCCACGCCGTCGGCGAGGCCGAAGCGCGCGAGCATCGCCGGCGAGGGGTCGACGCCGACGCACAGCGGGCCGGTCCGTCCGATGGCGGCGCGGACCCGCTCCCCGAAGGGCTCCTCAGCGGGCTGCGGCACCCGAGAGCTCCTCCACGGTCGTGCGTCGCCGCGCGCACCAGCGCGCGAGCTCCGCTTGCACGCGCCACGGCGCGCGCGGGTCGGAGAACGTCGCCGTGCCGACCTGGACGGCGTTGGCGCCGGCCGCGATCAGCTCGGCGGCGTCGGTCCCAGTGCACACGCCGCCCACCCCCACGATCGGGGCGTCGGGGAACGCCCGCCGGCACTCGTACACGGCGCGCACCGCCACGGCATGGAGCGCGGGACCCGACAGGCCGCCGCACAGCGCGGGCCTGCGACCCGCGGGGTCCACCCACATCCCGGGCATGGTGTTCACGAGGGTGAGCGCGGCCGCGCCGGCGCCGAGCGCGGCCCCCGCCGCCTCGCGCACGTCGGCCGCCGCCGGGCTGAGCTTGGCCCACAGCGGGACCCCGGCGCCCGCGAGGCGCGCCGCGACGGCGCCGACCACCTCGGCGGTCCCCTCGGGCGACTGGGCGAACATGTGCCCCGAGAGGTTCGGGCAGCTCATGTTGACCTCCACGGCGACCACCCCCGGACGACCCGCCACCTCGCCCGCTGCCGCAGCGAACTCCTCGGGGGTGCGACCCCAGACGCTCGCGACGACGCGCGCCCCGCAGGCCACCAGGCGAGGCAGGTCCCGCTCGCACCACGCCTTGGCCCCCGGGCCCTGGAGGCCGACGCGGTTGAGCATGGACCCGCCGGGCACCCCCTGGACGCGGACCCCGGAGTTGCCCGGCCACGGGTACGGCGCGAGCGACTTCACCACGACGGCGCCGAGGTCCCCGAGGGCGCCGTAGGCGGCGAGCTCGGCCCCGTGCCCCGAGGTCCCCGAGGCGGTCATCACCGCCGAGCGCAGGGACAGCCCGCCGACGCGCGTCGCCAGGGCGGCCGGGTCAGCCGCGCCCCGCACCGTGCAGCTCCTGCAGGCTCCGCACCACGAGCGGGTGCACGGCCCGTTCCGCCATCCCCGCGACGGCCGCACGGGCGGCCGCGAGCGTCGTGATGCACGGCACGTGGTTGGCGAGGGCGGCGGCCCGGATGTGCACCCCGTCGGTGCGCGGGCCCCGCCCGCGCGGGGTGTTCACCACCATGTGCACCTTGCCGCTTGCGAGCAGCTCCACGGCGTCGGCCGCCATCTTCTCCTCGCCGACCTTGGAGACGAGCGTCTCGACGGGCACACCCTGGTCCCTCAGGTACCCTGCCGTGCCGAGGGTCGCGGCGATCGAGAACCCGAGCGCGACGAGCCCCCGTGCGACCTCGACGCCGCCGGGCTTGTCCCGGTCGGCGAGGGACAGGAACACGGTCCCGGACCTCGGGAGCTCGGTCCCGGCCGCCGTCTGGCTCTTCACGAAGGCGAGCCCGAAGGACGCGTCGATGCCCATCACCTCTCCGGTCGAGCGCATCTCCGGGCCGAGGACGGTGTCCACCCCGGGGAAGCGGTCGAAGGGGAGCACCGCCTCCTTCACGCTCACGTGCCCAGGCGCGGGCAAGGAGCCCGACGCCTCGAGGAGGCCCTCGGCCCGCAGCGACTCGAGAGTGGCGCCGACCATGACCCTCGCCGCGAGCGCGGCGACCGGGACGCCGGTCGCCTTGGCGACGAAGGGCACCGTCCGGCTCGCGCGCGGGTTCGCCTCGAGCACGTAGACCTCGCCGTCTTTGACCGCGAACTGGACGTTGAGGAGACCCCGGACGTCCAGCGCCCCGGCGAGCGCCCGCGTGTCGCGCGCCAAGGCGGTGAGCACCTCGGCCGTGAGCGTCTGGGGCGGCAGGGCGCACGCCGAGTCGCCCGAGTGGACGCCGGCCAGCTCGACGTGCTCCATCACCCCGCAGATCAGCACCTCCCCGGCGGCGTCCCGGATCGCGTCGACGTCCACCTCCACCGCGTCCTCCAAGAACCGGTCCACGAGGACGGGGCGCTCCGCGGTGATGCCGCCCTCGCGCTCGAGCTCGAGCCCGCCGATCACCCTGCGCAGCTGCGCGTCGTCGAAGACCACCTCCATCGCCCGCCCGCCGAGCACGTAGCTCGGCCGCACCAGCACCGGGTAGCCCACCCGGCGGGCGACGGCGAGGGCGTCCTCGACGGTCGACGCCGACCCTCCTTCGGGCTGGCGGATCCCGAGCTCCTCGCACAGCGCGTTCCAGCGCTCCCGGTCCTCGGCCCTGTCGATCGACGCCGGGCTGGTCCCGAGCACCAGGTGCGCGGGGAGCGAGTGCGCGAGCTTGAGCGGGGTCTGGCCTCCGAGCGACACGATCACCCCGACGAGGCGGCCGCCGCCACGCGACTCGGCATCGAGGACGTTGGCCACGTCCTCTGCGGTGAGCGGCTCGAAGTAGAGGCGGTCCGAGGTGTCGTAGTCGGTCGAGACCGTCTCCGGGTTGCAGTTCACCATCACGGTCTCGTAGCCGGCCTCCCGAAGGGCAGTGGAGGCGTGCACGCAGCAGTAGTCGAACTCGATCCCCTGCCCGATGCGGTTCGGACCGGAGCCGAGGATGACGACGCGGTCGCGCCCGGTCGGGCGGACCTCGTCCTCGTCCTCGTAGGTCGCGTAGTGGTAGGGGGTGAAGGCCTCGAACTCGGCGCCGCACGTGTCGACCGTCTTGTAGGTGGCCTCCACCCCTGCGCCGCGCCGCGCCGCGCGCACGTCGGCCTCCGAGCGCCCGAAGAGGTAGCCGAGCTGCGCGTCGGAGAACCCGAGCTGCTTCATCCTCCGCCACGAGCGCCGGTCCATCGCCTCGATCGAGGCAGGGAGGTCCCTCCTGGCGTGCGCGATCCGGGCGATCTGCCGGAGGAACCACGGGTCGATCCCGCTCGCCCCCGCCACCGCCTCGACCGGGATGCCGCGCCGCAGCGCGCTCTCCACCTCGAAGATCCGTTGCGGCGTCGGCCGCGCCAGCCGCGCGAGGAGCTCCTCGTCGTCCATCCCGTCGAGCTCGGTCTCCCGGGCATCGGCGTTCAGTCCGGCGCGACCCTCCTCGAGGGAGCGCGCCGCCTTCTGGAGGGACTCGCAGAACGTCCGGCCGATCGCCATCACCTCCCCGACCGACTGCATCCGGGTGCCGAGCTTCGCCTCGGAGCCCGGGAGCTTCTCGAACGCCCAGCGCGGGATCTTGGTCACCACGTAGTCGATCGTCGGCTCGAAGCTCGCCGGGGTGGCCCTGGTCACGTCGTTGCGGATCTCGTCGAGGGTGTAGCCGACGGCGAGGCGCGCCGCGATCTTGGCGATCGGGAACCCGGTCGCCTTGGAGGCCAGTGCCGACGAGCGTGACACCCTGGGGTTCATCTCGATCACCAGCCGGCGGCCGGACGCAGGGTCGACCGCGAACTGCACGTTCGAGCCGCCCGTCTCCACGCCCACGCGGCGGAGGCACGCGAAGGCGTCGTCGCGCATCGCCTGGTACTCGACGTCGGTGAGCGTCTGCGCCGGTGCCACCGTGATCGAGTCGCCCGTGTGGACCCCCATCGGGTCGACGTTCTCGATCGAGCAGACCACCACGCAGTTGTCCGCCCGGTCGCGCATGACCTCGAGCTCGTACTCCTTCCACCCCGCGACCGACTCCTCCACGAGGATCTCGCCCACCGGGCTCGCGTCGAGCCCGTCGGAGGCGAGGCGCACGAGCTCGTCGCGGCCGCGCGCGATCCCCGTCCCCTTGCCCCCGAGGATGAAGCTCGGCCGGACCATGACCGGGTACCCGAGCCCCTCTGCGATCCCGAGCGCCTCGTCGAGCGAGTGCGCGAAGCCCGCGGAGGGGACCTCGAGGCCGATCTCGGTCATGGCCCTTCGGAACAGGTCGCGGTCCTCCGCGGTGCGGATGGCCTCGGGGCGCGCGCCGATCACCTCCACCCCCTCCAAAGCGCCGCGCGCGGCGAGCGCCATCGTGAGGTTGAGCGCGGTCTGGCCGCCGAGGGTGGGCAGCAGGGCGTCGGGACGCTCCTTCTCGATGATGGCCTCGAGCACGACGGGGTCGAGGGGCTCGACGTAGGTCCGGTCGGCGGTGCGCGGGTCGGTCATGATCGTCGCGGGGTTGGAGTTGGCGAGCACGACCCGGTACCCCTCGGCCATGAGCACGCGGCACGCCTGGGTCCCCGAGTAGTCGAACTCGCAGGCCTGGCCGATGACGATCGGGCCCGAGCCGATCACGAGGATGGAGGCGAGGTCGTCGCGGCGGGGCATCAGCCGAGCATCCCGGCGAACTCCGCGAAGAGGTACCCGGCGTCGTGGGGACCGGGCCCCGCCTCGGGGTGGTACTGGACGCTGAAGGCGGCGGCCGACCGGGACCGGACGCCCTCGACGACCCCGTCGTTCAGGTTCACGTGGGTGACCTCGGCGCCCGGGACGCGCGCGACCGCGTAGTTGTGGTTCTGGCTCGTGATCTCGACGGCGCCGTCGGCGAGACGCCGGACGGGGTGGTTCGTCCCGTGGTGGCCGAAGGCGAGCTTGAAGGTCGTCCCGCCGAGGGCGGTGCACAGGAGCTGGTGGCCGAGGCAGATCCCGAAGACCGGGACCTTCCCGAGCAGGTCGGCGACGGCGGCCGTCTGGGCGCCGAGCGCGGCGGGGTCGCCGGGGCCGTTCGACAAGAAGACGCCGTGGGGCTCGGCCGCGAGGACCTCTGCGGCGGGCGTCGACGCCGGGACGACCGTCACGGTGCCGAGGCGTCCGAGGTGGCGCAGCATGGTCTCCTTCACGCCGAAGTCGTAGGCCACGATGCGGTGCGGGCCGCTGCCCCGCACGTAGGGCGCCGCCGTCGTGACCTCCGAGACGAGGTCCCGCCCGTCGGTCGGGAGCGCCTCGGACGCCGCCGCGCGCAGCGCCGACTCGGACGCCGTCCCGAAGGCGCAGGGCATGGCGCCCACGTCGCGCAGGTGCCGCGTCAGGCGTCGGGTGTCCACCCCCGTCACCGCCGGGACGCCCCGGCGCGCGAGCCAGCGGTCGAGCCCCTCGGCGGCCCTCCAGTTCGACGGCTCGGTGGTCAGCTCGCGGACGACGACCCCCCGGCAGTGCACCCGACCGGACTCGTCGTCCTCGGGGCTCACCCCGTAGTTGCCGATGTGCGGGTAGGTGAAGGCCACCACCTGCCCGGCGTACGAGGGGTCGGTGAGCACCTCCTGGTACCCGCTGAGCGCCGTGTTGAAGACGAGCTCGCCCGTCGAGACCGGGCGCACGTCGCCCGCCGCCTCGCCCTCGAACACCTCGCCGTCGGCGAGGACGAGGAGGGCGCGCGGCCGCTCGCCGTCGTGCACCGTGCCGGACGTCACCGCGCTGCCCGTCCGTCGACCACCACGGGCTCGCCGGCCACGATGGTGTGGCGCACCTGCCCGGTCAGCGTGCGCCCCTCGAACGGCGTGTTGCGGCTCCGACTGGCCAGACGCTGCGGGTCCACGGTCCACACCGCCGCGGGGTCGATCACGCACAGGTTGGCTGCGGCGCCCTCGGCGACCGGTCCGCCATGACGCGGGGCGAGCCCGGCGATCGCCGCGGGCCGCCAGCTGAGGCACGCGAGCGCGCGCTCGAGGCCGACCGCGCCCATCGCCACGGGGAGGGCCGTCTCCAGGCCGATCATGCCCGGCGGCGCCTCGTCGAAGGGGAGGTCCTTCGCCTCGGGGGGGTGCGGGGCGTGGTCGGTGGCGATCGCGTCGAGCGTCCCGTCCTCGATCCCCGCTCGGAGGGCGGCAACGTCCGCTGCGCTCCGCAGCGGGGGGTTCACCTTGAAGGTGGGGTCGTAGCCGGCGCACTCGGCGTCGGTGAGCACGAGGTGGTGGGGCGTCACCTCCGCGCTGAGCGCGAGCCCCTCTGCCTTGGCGGCACGGACCAACCCGACCGATCCGGCCGTCGACAGGTGAAGGAGGTGGAGCCGGCCCCCCGTCGCGCGCACGAGGGCGACGTCGCGCGCGACCATCGCCTCTTCTGCTGCAGCCGGGATGCCCGGGAGCCCGAGCAGGCTCGACCACACCCCTTCGTGCATGGCGCCGCCCGCCGCGAGGCGCGCGTCCTCGCAGTGCTGGGCGAGGGTCACCCCGAGGTCGCGCGCGTAGTCGAGCGCCCGGCGCATGAGCGCGCCGTCCTGCACGCCCGCCCCGTCGTCGGTGAAGAGCCGGACACCGATCGCCGCCAGCTCCCCCATCGGCGCGAGCCGCTCACCGGCACGGCCCACCGTGATGGCGCCGGCGACCGCCACCTCGACCGCCGCCGCCGCGCCCAGCGCGAGGACCTCCCGCGCGACCGCCGCCGAGTCCACCGGCGGGTCGGTGTTGGGCATGGCGACGACCGCCGTGTAGCCCCCGAGGGCCGCCGCGCGGGCGCCGGACTCGATCGTCTCGGCCTCCTCGTGGCCGGGCTGTCGCAGGTGCGCGTGCAGGTCGACGAGCCCGGGGGCGACCACGCAGCCCGAGGCGTCGAGCACGAGCGCGCCCGACGGCGCGTCGCGGCCCGCCTCCGGGCCGACCGCCCGCACCAGCCCGCCGTCGATCACGACGTCCGCCCTGCGCCTGCCCCGGGCGTCGAGGACCTCCCCGCCCGCCACGACCACCGCCCCCGTCACGCCCGTCACACCCGGCACGTCCGTCACGCGTGGCCCCCGAGCAGCAAGAAGAGCACCGCCATACGGACGGCGACGCCGTTGGTCACCTGCCGGGTCACCAGTGCCTGGGGGAGATCGGCGACGTCGCTCGCGATCTCGACTCCGCGGATCATGGGCCCTGGGTGCGTGATCACGGCCTTGGGCGAGAGCCGCGCCGCCCTCGCCGCGCTCAGGCCGAAGCGCGCCGAGTACTCGCGCAGCGACGGCACGAAGGCGCCGCTGCCGCGCTCCGCCTGCAGCCGCAGCAGGGACACGACGTCGGCTCCAGCCAGCGCGCCGTCGAGATCGTGGGTCACCTCGACGGGCCACCCTTCGAGCGAGGGGGGCAGGAGGCTCCTCGGCGCGACCAGGGTGACCGAGGCCCCGAGCGCGCTGTAGGCGAGGACCTGGGAGCGCGCGACCCTGCTGTGGCGCACGTCGCCCACCACGAGGACCCGGCGCCCCTCGATCCCGCCGAGCGCCTGGGTCACCGTGAAGCAGTCCAAGAGCGCCTGGGTGGGGTGCTCGTGCCACCCGTCGCCCCCGTTCACGACGCTGCAGCGCGTCACCCAGCGGCTCACCTGGGCCGGGACCCCCGCCGAGGCGTGCCGGACGACGAGGGCGTCCATGCCCATCGCCTCGAGCGTCTCGACGGTGTCGCGGATCGACTCCCCCTTCTTGATCGAGGAGGAGGCGGCCGCAAAGGACAGCACGTCGGCCGAGAGGCGCTTGGCGGCCGTCTCGAAGGAGAGCCGGGTGCGGGTCGAGTCCTCGAAGAACAGCGTCGCGACGGCGCGCCCTCGCAGGGTCGGGACCTTGCGGATCGGACGCGTCCCGACCTCGGCGAACGCCTCGGCGACCGCCAGGACCTCCTCGATGCCCTCGCGCCCGAGGTCCGAGACAGACAGCAGGTGCCTCACTGGATCGTGCCGATCGCGACGCCTTCCTCGGAGACGTCGACCACCTCGTCCTTGCGCGTCGGCAGGTTCTTGCCCACGTAGTCGGGTCGGATCGGGAGCTCCCGGTGCCCGCGGTCCACCATCACGGCGAGCTGGACCGCCCGGGCCCGTCCGAAGTCGCTCAGGGCGTGCAGGGCCGCACGCGCCGTGCGGCCGGTGAACAGGACGTCGTCCACGAGCACCACGACCTTGGCGGTGAGGTCGCAGGGGATGTCGGTCGCCGCCTCGGGCAGCACCGGCCGCAAGCCGATGTCGTCCCGGTAGAAGGCGACGTCGAGGGTCCCGACCGGGACGTCGACGCCTTCGGCATCGGCGAGCGCCTCGGCCATGCGGTGCGCGAGCGGGACACCGCCGGTCTGCAGGCCGACGAGGACCACGCCGTCGAGACCGCCGTTGCGCTCGGCGACCTCGTGCGCCATTCGGACGACCGCACGGCGGACGTCGTCGGCGGAGAGGACCTGGGAGCGTGGGACGAAGACGCCGCGGCGGGTATGGCTGCGCTCGCGTCCGGCCACGGCTCCTCCTGTCCGTACGGGCCTCACGGGACCCGTTTCACGGTCAGCGGGTGACCTTAGCGCACGCGCCCCGCCACGGTGCGCAAGATGCCGTTCACGAAGGCGCCCGACTCCCCGGTCGAGTAGGTCTTGGCGAGCTCCACCGCCTCGTCCAGGACGACCGCCGTCGGCGGCCCTTCCGGCTCGAGCAGCTCGGCGACCGCCAGGCGCAGGACGAGGCGGTCGACGACGGCCATCCGCTCGAGCTCCCAGGAGATCGACGCCTCGGCGACCAGCGCGTCGGCCCGCTCCCGGTGCCGCTCGACGGCGGCGACGAGGTCCGCGGTGAACCGGTCGACCGGGACAGGGAGGGCCGCCAGGACCGCCGAAGGGCGCTCCTGCTTCATCTCCGCCTCGTAGAGCAACCCGAGCGCGCGCTCGCGCGACTGGTGGCGCGTCGGCTCGCCGGCGGCTGGCACGTGCTCCTCGTCCGGGCTCAGGCCCGGGTGAGGTACTCCCCCGTGCGGGTGTCCACCCGGATCGACTCGCCGGGGTTCACGAACAGCGGGACCTGCACGACGAGGCCCGTCTCGAGCGTGGCGGGCTTGCGCGCCCCCGAGACGCGGTCGCCCTGGACGCCCGGCTCCGTCTCGGCGACGGTCAGCTCCACCGCCGCGGGGAGGTCGACGCCGACGATGTCGCCCCCGTACATCTGGAGGTGGACGGCGTTCCCCTCCTTCAGGTAGTTGGCGGCCTCCCCGAGGGCGGTGCGCGGCACCTGGGTCTGCTCGTAGCTCGTCGAGTCCATGAAGACGTAGTCCTCGCCGTCGCGGTAGAGGAACTGCATCTCCCGCTTGTCGATGATCGCCTGCTCGAGCTTCTCGTCGGCACGGTAGGTCCGGTCCACGACGGCGCCGGTCCTCACGTTCTTCAGCTTGGTCCGCACGAACGCCCCGCCCTTGCCGGGCTTCACGTGCTGGAACTCGACCACGGTGAAGAGGCCCTCGGGCAGATCGAGGGTCATGCCGTTCTTCAGGTCGTTGGTGGAGACGGGCATCGGTCCTCTGCGTGTGCTCTCACTGTCGGGTGTGCTCGTGCCTGCTTGCCGCCCGGTCGCGTCCCGGTCGAGGGGACGCGGCCCGCGCCATCCGCTACGCCGCGACGGTCTTCACGAAGCTCGTGAGTGGACGGCTCCCGGACTCGGTCACGACGAGGGTGTCCTCGATCCGGACGCCGCCGGTGCCCGGGAGGTACACCCCGGGCTCCACCGTGACGACCATGCCGGCGGCCAGGGTAGCAGTGCCGAGCGGGCTCACCATCGGGGCCTCGTGGATGTCGAGCCCGACCCCGTGCCCGGTGCCGTGCTCGAAGCGATCCGCCCAGCCCGCCTCGGCGATCACGCTGCGGCAGACGTCGTCCACCGCCTTGCAGGCGACGCCGGGGGCGACGGCCGCGACGCCCGACGCCTGGGAGGCACGGACCACCTCGAAGACGCGTGCGAGCTCGCCCTCGGGCTCGCCGCCGACACAGAAGGTGCGCGTCATGTCCGACCGGTAGCCGTCGAAGCTCGCCCCGAAGTCGACGACCACCGGCTCTCCCCGGCCGATCCTGCGCCCGGTCGGCCGGTGGTGGGGCTTGGCCGAGTTCGGGCCGGAGGCGACGATGGTCTCGAAGGCGCTCCCCTCGGCTCCCCCTCGCCGCATGGCGGTGTCGAGCGCCAAGGCGAAGTCGGTCTCCGAGACGCCCTCGGCGAGCATCCCGAGCACCTCTCCCAGCGCGGCGTCGGCGATCGCCGCCGCGCGGGCGATGCGGTCCACCTCCCAGTCGTCCTTCACCTCGCGCAGCGCCTCGACGTGGCCCGTGGCCGGGACGACCTCGCCGAGCAGCTCGCCCCAGCGCCGGCTCTCGGCCCAGCTCAGGTGCTCGTCCTCCAGGCCCACCCGCGCGGCCGCAGAGACGAACGCCCGGACCGCCTCGCGCTGCGCGGCGGGGGCGCCGACCGCGATCTCGACGGCCGAGCCCGCGGCCTCGACCTGCTCGGCGGACTGGGTCCGGTAGCGGCCGTCGGTGGCGAGGAGCGCGCCCGCCGCCGTCACGGCGAGGACCCCGGCCGACCCCGTGAAGCCCGTCAGGTACCGCACATTGGCGCGGTCGCTCACGACGAGCGCGTCCAGCCCGGCAGCTTCCATCCGCTCCCGCAGCCGGTCCAGCCTCGGCGCCACGCGCACGGCGCTCATCGCTCCTCCTCTCCGTTCCGGGCGGTCCCGCTGCCCGGGCGCGGCGCGCCGCGCGCGAGCCGCACGGCCGCCTCCACCGCCAGCTCGTAGCCGAGCCCGCCCATGCCCGCCACGAGCCCGTGGGCCACCGGGGCGACGACCGAGGTGTGGCGGAAGGGCTCGCGGGCGGCCGGGTTCGACAGGTGGAGCTCGACCACGATCCCGCCGTAGGCCGCGAGCGCGTCGTGCAGCGACCAGCTCGTGTGCGTCAGTGCCCCGGCGTTGACGACGATCGCGTCCGCACGCCCGCGGGCGTCGTGGACCGCCGAGACGAGCGCACCCTCGTCGTTGGCCTGGACGTGGTCGAGCGTCCAGCCGAAGGAACCGGCCACGGCCGCCGCGCGCTGCACGTGGTCGTCGAGCGTGTCGGTCCCGTAGACCTCCGGCTCGCGCTCGCCGAGAAGGTCCAGGTTCGGCCCGGACAGAAGCGTCAGGTGCACGCGAGCTCCTCGAGGGCGGACCGTACCTCGTCCACCGGCACGCCGTGGACCACCTCGGGGCCACGGGGCCCGTCGAGGACGAAGGTGAGGTCGTGCGCGGCCTTCTTGTCCCGCCGCATGTAGGTCACGAGCTCGGCGGGGTCGAGCCCCGTCAGCGCGGCGGGGAGCCTGCCGGAGAGCCCGAATCGCCCGAGGATCTCGTCGTGGCGGCCCACGCCGTCGTCCCCGATGCGCCCGAGGCGGCGGGCGAGGAGGGCGGCGTAGCGGAGGCCGACGGCGACGGCCTCTCCGTGGCGGACGTCGGCGCCGTGCGCCAGGGCCGCGGCTTCGAGGGCGTGCCCGAGGGTGTGGCCGTAGTTGAGCAGCGCGCGCGGCCCCTCCTCGCGCTCGTCCGCCGCGACGAAGGCCGCCTTGCGCGCCACGCAGCGGGCGACCTGGTCGTCGATGTCGAGGTCGGCGAGCCCGGGCTCGCCGAGGAAGGCGTACTTGGCCATCTCCCCCCGCCCGGACGCCCACTCGCGCGCGGGCAGGGTGCCCAGCAGCGAGGTGTCGCAGACCACGCCTACAGGGTGCCAGAAGGCGCCCACGAGGTTCTTGCCCTCCGCGAGGTTCACCCCGGTCTTCCCGCCGATCGCGGCGTCGACCTGGCCCAGGAGGGACGTCGCCACGGTGACGTAGGCGGTGCCGCGGTGGAAGACGGCCGCGGCGAACCCCGCCAGGTCCGTGACGACGCCGCCCCCCACCGCGACGACGACGTCGCCGCGTGCGAGCCCAGCGCGCGCGAGAGCCCCGCAGAGCCGCTCCAGGGTGCCCAGGGTCTTGGCGCGCTCGCCGGGCTCGACCGTGACCACCTCGAAGGGGAGCCCGGGGTCGAGGCGGGAGAACCACGGGGTCCCCCCCACCGTCACGTCGGTGACGACCACCGCGTGGGTGGCCGCCGGCACCCGGGCCGCGACGATCGGCGCCAGCTCGCCGGACGCCCCGGCGCCGACGACGACGTCGTAGGGCGCCCCCTGTCCCGGGGTGACGGTCACCCGCTGCACGGGCTCCGCCTCCCAGTCACCCGCTGCACGGGCTCCGCCTCCCGGTCGCCTGCTCCACGGGCTCCGCCGCCGGTGACCGGTGGCACGGGTTTCGCCCCTCCGTCACCGGTCGCACCGCTCGGACCTGTTCGAGCACCCGCGCGGCGACCGCCGTCGGGTCCGCGTCGTCGACGTCGACCACCACGTCCGCGAGCGCCGCGTAGAGCGGGCGCCGCTCCCGGTCGAGCCGGGCGATGGTCCCCTCGGGGTCGTCGCCGAGGAGGGGGCGGTGGTCGGGAGCCCCGCGGCCGCCGGCCGCGGCCCGGGCGTCCCCGCGGACCCGCTCGACCAGGGTCTCCGGCTGCGCCCGCAGCCAGACCACGGTGCCCGCCCCCCGGAGCAGGACGCGGTTGGCGGGGTCGAGCACCGCGCCGCCGGCCACCGAGACGACCGACGGGCTCGTGTCCTGCAGCGCTTCGTGCAGGGCCTCGGTCTCGAGCGGGCGGAACGCCCCTTCCCCGCCCTCATCGAACAGCTGCCTGACCGTGCGGCCGGTGCGCGCCTCCACCTCGTCGTCGGAGTCCAGGTAGCGCCACCCGAGCGCCTGCGCGAGCAGGCGGCCGACCGTGGTCTTCCCCGCGCCCATCATCCCGATGAGCAGCAGGCGCCGCTGCGGCGGCTCCCCCGGCGGGGTCACCGGGCCCGGCGGGTCGTCGGGGCTGGCGGTCATCGGGCCGGGCGGGTCACCGGGCCGGGCGGGTCGTCGGGGCTGGTGGTCATCGGGGCTGCGGCGGCGACTGCGTCTCGCCCAGCGACGCGAGGTAGCCGTCGCGGTTGCGCACGAGCTCCGCGACGGAGTCCCCGCCAAACTTGCGGAGCGCTTCGCCCGCGAGGACGAGCGCGGTCATGGCCTCGGCGACGACCCCCATCGCGGGCACCGACGTGGTGTCCGTGCGCTCCTTGAAGCTCAGCGCCGGCTCCCCCGTCGCGGTGTCGACCGTCTCGATGGCCGGGCGGCTGAGCGTGGCCAGCGGCTTCATGGCCGCCCGCAGGACGAGGAGCCCTCCGACCGTCATCCCGCCCTCCACGCCTCCGGCGCGCGCGGTGGTCCGGGCGTAGCCCCCGGACTCGGTGGCGCGCGGATCGGCGCGGACGGCGTCGTGCGCCGCCGAGCCCCTCAGCCCTGCGGACGCCCAGCCGTCTCCGACCTCGACGGCCTTCACCCCCTGGATGCTCATGAGCGCCTGGGCGAGGAGGCCGTCGATCCTGCGGTCCCAGTGGACGTGGCTCCCGAGCCCGACGGGCACCCCGTAGGCGAGGACCTCGGCCACCCCTCCGACAGAGTCCCCCTCCTTGGCGGCGGCCTTGACGGCCGCGACCATCCGCGCCTCGGCCTCGGGGTCCGCCGTGCGGACCGCCGAGGCGTCGATGCGCGCGAGGTCCGCGGGCGTGGGCCTCGTCGCCGCGCCCGCCCTCTCCGCTCCGAGCTCGACCACGTGGCTCAGGACCCGGACGCCGATGTGCCCGAGCAGGAGCTTGGCGAGGGCGCCGGCCGCGACCCGCGCCGCGGTCTCCCTTGCCGACGCCCGCTCGAGCACGTCGCGGGCGTCGTCGAACCCGTACTTGAGCATCCCTGCGAGGTCGGCGTGCCCGGGGCGCGGCTGGGTGAGCACCCGCGACGGTCGGCCCGGAGCCGGCGACATCTCCTCGGTCCACTTGCGCTCCCACTCGGAGTTCCCGATCTCGAGGGCGACGGGAGACCCGAGGGTCCGGCCGTGCCGGACTCCGCCCAGGATGACGAGCTCGTCGGCCTCGAAGCGCATCCGCGGCCCCCGGCCGAAGCCCAGACGCCGCCGCCGGAGCTCCGCGGCCACGTCCTCGGCGGTCACCCTGAGCCCCGCAGGGAGCCCTTCGACCACGACGACGAGCGCCTTGCCGTGCGACTCTCCGGCGGTCAGGAAGCGCAGCACCGCCACACGCTACCGAGCGGGGTGCCGCACCTGCCGGGACCCTGGACCGGCGCGGCGGCACCGGTCACCCCCCGTGCAGCCAGAGCGCCCCGAGCGACCCGCCCCACAGGACGCCGAACGCCGTCCCCGCTGCCAGGGCGGGGGCGAAGGGGAACCGCCGACGGCCCCGAAGGGCGAGGACCGCGACCCCTGCGAGCGCACCTGCCACGAAGGCGGCGAGGAACCCGAGGTACAGGGGCGCCAAGCCCAGCCAGCCGAGGGCGCCCCCGCACAGCGCCGCCAGGCGGACGTCGCCGAACCCGAGCGCCCTGGGTGCGACCCACCAGGCTCCGTAGAAGAGCACGAAGGCCGCGGCGGCCCCCCCGAGCGCCCCGAGCATCGGGCGCCAGGTCGCGTCCGCCGCAGAGGCGGCCAGGAAGCCCACGGCGAGCAGGACCGCCGCCGGGTAGACGATGCGGCGCGGCACGAGCCCCGACCGAAGGTCCGTGACCGAGACGAGCACGAGGGTGCCGCAGAGCAGGCAGTAGGCCCCGAGCTGGGGGACGGCGCCGAGCCGCAGCGCCATGAGGGCGCACGCCAGCGCGGTGACGAGCGCCACCGCCCCGCGCTCCCAACGGTGGACCGGCGCTGCACTCGGGGCGGGCTCCTGGGCGAGCTCTTGGGCGGGCTTCGAGCCGGGAGCCGGATCGGGATCATGGTCGGCCTGCGGATCGGGATCCGGCGGCGACCACGCGGCACGGCCCGGCGCGACGGCGCGGCGGGCCAGCGCGCTCAGGAAGGGGCCGGCACCTGCTCCACCGATCCCGCAGACGGCCACCACCCCCCAGGCCGCCACGGCGGGATCAGTAGTACGGGTTGGCGCCCCCCGCGTGGTCGGTCACGTCGACCACGCGGGTGACCTCGGGCACCTCTTGGCGGAGCGCGGCCTCGATCCCCTGGGTGAGCGTCATCCTCGACATGGCGCAGCCCTGGCAGCCACCTGAGAGCCGCAGGTACGCCACACCCCCGCTCTCGTCCATCGCCACGAGGTCGGCGCGGCCCCCGTGCGAGGCGATCGAGGGGTTCACCGCCTCCTCGAGCACGGCGGAGACCCGGCGCCCGAGCGGCCCGTCGAGCCCGGCCGCCATCACCTCGGCCGGCACGCCGAGGTCCTCGGGGGCGGGCGTGTTCGGGTTGACCAGGACGAGCCCCCCCTCACCCTCGGCGCTCCACTCGAGCCGCGCCCCGCGCAGCCGCTCGACGCTCGCCTCGGGGACCACCACCCTCAGGCCCTCGTCCTCGACCAGGACGTCGTCGTCCCCTGCGTCCGCGACGGCCTGGAAGTACAGGTCGTAGACGAACTGGCCGCCCTGCACGCCGCGCACCTCGAGCCACAGCCCGAGCCGCTCGGGGTCCGGCTCCTGGGCGAGCGCCTCCTGCACCACCTTGCGGGCCTCGGGCGTGAGGGTCACGACGGCGAGCTGCGGGGCGGTCTGTGCCATGCGCCCATTGTACGGGCTAGGGTCCGCCGCCATGGCCGCCGGCGGACGCCTCCCTTCGGTCCACGAGTGGGTGAGCTTCGAGGACCCCGACGAGGACCGGACCTGGGTCTTCGACGTCACCTTCCTCACCAGCCCCTGGACCTGCATCTACGGGCGCGGCTGCCAGGGGGTCCTCACCGAGCCGGCCCCCGAGCTGGTGCACGGCTGCTGCTCCTACGGCGCCCACTTCGTCGACGCCGACGACGTCGCCCGGGTCGAGAAGGCCGCCGCGACGCTCACCGACGAGCAGTGGCAGTTCCGCGGCCGAGCCCTGCGCAAGGGGGCGACGCGCACGACGAAGAAGGGCGAGACCGTGACGCGCCTCGTCGAGGGGGCGTGCATCTTCCTCAACCGGCCCGGCTTCGGCACGGGACCGGGCTGCGCGCTCCACCAGGCGGCGCTCGCGCGTGGGCGCCGGCCGCTCGAGATGAAGCCCGAGGTCTGCTGGCAGCTCCCCCTCCGGCGCGAGGACCAGGTGGCCGACGACGGCCACGTCACCTCCACGCTCGGCCAGTGGGACCGCCGGCACTGGGGTGCAGGCGGCTCCGAGTTCGCGTGGTGGTGCACCGAGGAGCCGGCCGCCTTCGTGGGGACGAGGCCCGTGTACGAGGAGATGGCCGACGAGCTCGTGGAGATGACGGGGAAGAAGGTCTACCGGGCGCTGGTCGCGTACCTCGAGGAGCGCCGCCGCCGAGTGCCGGTCCCGCTCCCCCACCCTGCGCTCGGGCAGCGCGATCCCGCACGCGGCACCTGAGCACGGCGGCTGCCGCCCCGCACCGCCGGGGCTCCGGCTCAGTCGTCGAGCGGGTCGGGCTCCCAGTCCTCGTGCGTCGGCGCGAGCGAGCCGAGGATCCGGTCGTACTGGTCCTCCTCTGCGAGGCACCACGAGGCGTGCACGTCCTCGGGCTCCGCACCGCACTCCGGGCACCGCTCCCCGGCGGTGGTCACCGAACGCTTGAGGCTTCGCGCTTCTTCGAAGCGCCGATGGCGTCCCTTCTTCACGACCGCTCCTTGCTGCCCGCCCGGGCCCGAGACGCTTGCTCGACCGAGCCGGGGGCCATGTAGACGACCGGGGGCCGACACCGATCCGCCGCGGCCGGCGACGGATCCTGGCCGTTCCCGCATTGTAGCCGCGCCACCGCCTCCGACCCGTCGCGCCCCTGCGGCGCTCTCGGGCCGCAGCGACCCGTAAGCTGCAACGACGATGGAGTTCGACCCCGAGGCGATGGTCGAGCGGTTCCGTCAACGGGCCCGCGCCGTAAAAGAGCGCGGGCTCCCGCCGGTCGAAGGGCCGGAGCGCCAGCGCTTCCGGGAGCAGGCCCAGCTCGACTACATGGACTTCGCGATGATCGGCGACGCCGAGGCCACGCTCGAGGACGGGGTCCTCACCCTGCGCGTCGACCTGCGCCCCCGCTGAGCGCTCACCCGCCGTAGCTCATGCGGGTGTCCTCCATGCGGAGCACCTCGGTGACCTCGCCCTCCGGGCCGCCGACCGCCACGACCTCGCCGACGAACAGCTCGTGGCTCCCGAGCTCGAGGCGGTGGCGCACCCTGCAGTCGAGCCACGCGAGCGCCCGGGCGAGGACCGGCGCGCCGGTCTCGTGGACCTCGACGGGCTCGCCTCCCATCGAGACGATCCGCCCGCCTCGGCGGACCACCTCGGCCTCGCCCACGGGCTTCACGAAGTGACGGACGACGGCGCGGTCCCGGCGCGAGAGCAGGCTCAGGGAGAAGGCGCCGCTCTCGGCGACGAGCGCGCGGGTCACGGCCGCCGTGTCGATCGCCACCGCCACGAGCTTGGGCTCGGTGGCGACCTGGATGGCGAGGCTCGCGGTCATCAGGTTCGCACGGCTGCCTGCCGCGCTCCCCACCACGTACAGCCCGCTCGGCATCGACCACAACACGCGGCGGCGCAGCCGGTCGTCGACCATCAGAACAACGATGTCCCTGTGAGGTCCGGCACGGTGGTGGTGGTCGTCGGCACCTCGAGCCCGCTGAGCGACCGGACACGACGGAGCGCACGGCCGAACAGGGCGCCGGCGCGCGCCCGGTCCGACGCGAAGGTCGCGAGCAGCGCCGACGCGGGCGAGGGCGCGCGGTAGCAGGACTCCGCCGCGTCGTAGGCGAGCCCGTAGGCCCGCGCGAGCAGCTGGGTCAGCCGCACGTCGGGGGCGGGGAGGTCGTCGTTGGCTGTCTGGGCCTCGGTGGCCATGGCGGCGCACACGGTGTGCACCGTGGACATGCCCGCGTGCGCCGACAGGGCCTTGCGCACCGCCTCGCCGTCACCCTCGAGGGTCCCGACCACCTGGCCGAGGTCCGTGCGCCCGACCCATGCCCGCAGCTCTTGGCTCGCGGTGCCAGAGCCGCTCCGCCCGAGCGAGAGGAACGCCACGACGCCCACCGCGATCACGAGCACGGCACCCAGCCACAACCAGGGCTTGGCGATCACCTGCAGCCGGCGGTGCCGCTCATCGGACGACGAGCAGGTGGTAGTCCTTTCGCCCCCTGCGCAGGACGACGTAGCGGCCGTGGAGGAGGTCCCCGGGCCCGAGCACCCGGTCGGTCGCGCCGACTCGTCGGTTGTTCACGTAGGCGCCGCCCTGCTCGATGGCGCGGCGCGCCTCGCTGCGCGAGGCGGCCAGGCCCGAGGAGACCATGGCGTCGACGAGGGTGACGTCGCCGCGGACGAGGGCGTCGCGCGCGACGTCGCCCGAGGGGGCCTCGCCGACCACGTCGAGGAACGCCGGTTCGTCGAGCGAGGCGATCTCCTCGCCGAACAGGGCGCGCGACGCGCGCTCGGCCCGTTCCGCCTCGGCGTCGCCGTGCACGAGGGCGGTCGTGGCCCGGGCCAGCGCGCGCTGCGCGGCGCGGCGCTCGGGGTGCGCGGCGGTCTGGCGGTCCAGGTCGGCGATCTGCTCGTGGTCGTAGAAGGTGAGGTAGCGCAGCCAGGAACCGACGACGGCGTCCTCGGTCTGCAGGAGGAACTGGTAGAAGCGGTAGGGGCTGGTGAGGGAGGCGTCGAGCCACACGGCCCCCGACGCCGTCTTGCCGAACTTCGTGCCGTCGGCCTTGAGCACGAGGGGGGTCGTCAAGCCGTACACCGGCTTGCCGGTGCACCGGCGGACGAACTCGACCCCTGCCGTGATGTTGCCCCACTGGTCGCTCCCCCCCACCTGGAGCTCGCAGCCGTGGTCCTCGTGGAGCCGGAGGAAGTCGTAGGCCTGCAGCAGCATGTAGCTGAACTCCGTGTAGGAGATGCCCTGGTCGGGACGTTCGAGGCGAGCCCGGACGGACTCCTTGGCCATCATCTGGTTGACGGTGAAGTGCTTCCCGACGTCACGGAGGAACTCGATCAGCGTGAGCTGCGACAGCCACGCCCCGTTGTCGAGCAGGAGGCCGTCGTCGAGGTCCACGAAGCGTGCGAGCTGGGCGCGGATCGCCTCGACGTTGGCGGCCAGGACGTCTCTGCTCAGGAGCTGGCGCTCCTCCGACTTGCCCCCGGGGTCGCCGATCATCCCCGTGCCTCCGCCGGCGAGCGCGATCGGCCTATGGCCCGCGAGCTGGAACCGCCGGAGCAGCGTGAGCTGCAGCAGGCTCCCGACGTGGAGGCTGGAGAACGACGGGTCGAACCCGATGTAGAGCGTGAGCCGGTCACCGTCGAGGCGCTCCCACAGGTGCTCGTCGGTCACCTGGTGCACCAGTCCGCGGAACCGCAGGTCTTCGGACAGCGTCGGCACCCGACCAGCCTGCCATACCGTGCCGCGGTCCCCCTCGACGCCCGCCGCGCGCGCCGGGGCGTGCGTCACAGGCCGATGTCGGCGAGCGCGTCGGCCACCGCGGCGTCGAGCGCCGCGTGGATCCTCACGTTCTCCCGGCGCGACGGGACGGCCGCGCGCACCACGGTCACGCCTTCGTGCCCGGCCGGGGCGCGCAACACCCCCTCCAGCTCTGCGACGGTCCGCACCTCGGCGGTCTCGACCCCGAGCCCCGCCGCCGCGCCGAGGACCCCCGACTCCTGGGGGGTGGCGAAGAGGCGCTCGAACTCCTCGGGGCCGAGGGCGTCCGCGTGCGGGAGGAACTCGAAGATGCCGCCGCCGCCGTTGTCGACGACCATGATCGTGCAGGGGTCCGCCCACCGGGTGCCCGCCGACGACACGAGCGCCGTGAGGTCGTGGAGGAAGGCGAGGTCGCCCACCAGCGCCACGACCGGACCTTCGCCCGCCGCCGCGGCACCGAGCGCCGTCGAGCACACCCCGTCGATGCCGTTGGCGCCGCGGTTGGCGAGCACCGCCGGCGGGTCGAGCCGCGCGGGCGCGAACGCCTCGAGGTCCCGCACCGGCATCGACGAGGAGACGACAAGGCGGGTGCTGGCGGGAACGCTGCCGAACATCCGCCGGGCGCAGAGGGGCTCGTTCAGGTCGGCGTCGCCGAGCACGCCGTCGATGGCCTTCTGCGCGGCCCGTTCTGCCTCCTCCCACCTCGACAGCCAATCCGGCGCCGAGCGCGGCGGCTCGATGTCGAGCGCGGCGGCGAGCCACGCGCCGGGGTCCGCCCGGTGCACGGCCGCGACGCGCCGGCCTGCGTCGTCCCAGCGCCACCACGGGTCCACCGCGACCACCTCGGCGCCGTCGAAGAGCCGCGGCACGGCCTTGGAGATCGGGGACGACCCGAGGTGGACGACGACCTCGGGCCGCAGCGCGCCCGGCGCGCGCCGTGCGATGGCGTCGGCCGCCGCGACGACGTGGGGGTGGAGGACCCGGCATCGGGACCGGGGATCCGCCAGCACCGGCCACCCGAGGTGCTGGGCGAGGGCGAGCACCGCACCCGGCGGGCCGCACCCCGCGCCCGCGACGAGGACGCCGTTGCCCGAGGGCCACTCCCAGCCGTCCACCGGCGCGCCGTGCACGCGGACGCGGTGCGCGGGCGCGCCGTCGCCGCGCCCGGGCGGCAGCGGGCCGCACCCGGCGACGAGGGGCTCGCGGAAGGCGAGGTTCAGGTGCACGGGGCCCGGTCCCATCGGGCCGCAGGTCGCCTCGGCGACGGCGCGGGCCCCGAGCGAGCGCCACGACCACGCCGTCTCCTCCACCGGGACGCCGGGGTCCGCCTCCCAGCGCACGGCGCTCCCGAAGATGCCGCGCTGGTCGATGGTCTGCGCGGCGCCCACGTCGTGGAGCTCGGGTGGCCGGTCGGCGGTGCACACGAGGATCGGGACCCGGGCGTGGTGGGCCTCGACGACCGCGGCGTGGAGCTCCGCCGCTGCGGTCCCGCTCGTCACGCACACCACGACAGGCCGTCCCGACGCCGCGGCGAGCCCCAGCGCGAAGAACCCGGCCGCGCGCTCGTCGAGCCGGACGTGCACCGCCAGCTCTCCGCGCCCGTCGAGGGCCAGCGCGAGGGGCGTCGACCGGGAGCCGGGGCAGACGACGGCGTCGCGCACGCCCGCACGCACCCACTCGTCCACGAGGGTGGCCGCGAACGTGGCCTGCACTACGCTCACCGCACGTGCTCCACGCCGAGACGAGCGGCTCGGGGCCGCGCCTCGTGCTCGCGCACGGCTTCACCCAGACCGCCCACTCGTGGGGGCGCTTCGGCGAGCTGGTCGGCGCGGGGAGGGAGCTCGTCTTGGTGGACCTCCCCGGGCACGGCCGTTCCTCGGAGGTCAGGGCGGACCTCGCCTCGTGCGGCGCGCTCCTCGCGGCGACCGCGGCGTCGGGCGGCTGCGAGTTCGACCTCCTCGGCTACTCGCTCGGTGCGCGCGTGGCGCTGCACGCGGCACTGCTCGCGCCCGAGGGCCTGCGGCGCCTGGTGCTGATCGGCGCGACGGCCGGGATCGAGGACGCGGCGCGGCGCGCGGCGCGGCGCGCCCGCGACGACGCGCTCGCCGACGAGCTCGAGGCCGACCTCGAGGGGTTCCTCACGCGCTGGGTGTCGGCGCCGATGTTCGCCGGGTTGCGCGACCCCGGCCTGGCGGCGCGCCGCCGCAACACCGCCGCAGGGCTCGCGTCGAGCCTGCGGCTGGCGGGCACGGGCTCGGCGGCTCCCGTGTGGGACCGGCTGGGCGCCGTGCGCGCCCCGACGCTCGCGCTCGCGGGCGCCGCCGACATCCGGTTCTCGCTCGCCGCCGAGCGGCTCGCCCGCGGCGTTCCCGCAGGGCTCTTCTCCCTCGTGCCGGGCGCGGGGCACGCGGCGCACCTCGAGCAGCCCGACCTGTGCGCCGCGATCGTCACGCGCTTCTTGGACCGCGCACCCTGAGCAGCGCCGGACGACGCGCACGGGCGGCGCCCCCGTCTTCACAGCAGGATCCCGAGCGCGAGGAGCAGGCCGACGGCGACCTGCAGCTGGCCGGTCCTCCCGAGCACGGGGAGAAGGTCCCTCCCCGACGCCCCGGCGAGGACCGCGCGGGCAGGCCGGACCCCGAGGGCGAGCGCGCCGAGGCCGAGGAGGGCGAGGGGGCGCGCCACCCCGACCGCGACGACGCCGGCCGCGATCCCGCCGAGCGAGCCGACGTACAGCCACCTGGCCCTCCGGGGACCGACGCGCACCGCCAGGGTCCGCTTCCCCGCCGCGGCGTCACCACCGACGTCGCGCAGGTTGTTGGCCTCGAGGAGCGCCGTCGCGGCGAGCCCCACCGGCACGCAGGCCCACCACAGGCCGAAGCGGCCCGCCTGCACGTAGGCGGACCCGACCGTCGCCACCGCGCCGAAGAACACGAACACGAAGGCCTCGCCCATCCCGAGGTAGCCGTAGGGGCGGGGCCCGCCGGTGTACAGCCATCCCGCGGCCACGCAGGCCGCCCCGATCGGGACCAGCCACCACGAGGTCGCAGCCGCGAGGGCGAGGCCGGCCACGCCGGCGACGGCGAAGCAGCACAGCGCGGCGGCGCGCACCGCCGCAGGCGACGCGGCACCGGAGGCGACGAGGCGCAACGGGCCGACGCGCCCGCGGTCGGCGCCGCGCACCCCGTCGGAGTAGTCGTTGGCGTAGTTCGTGCCGATCTGGAGGGCGAGCGCCACGAGCAGGGCGTCGAGCGCCCGCCACCAGATCACCGGGCTGGCGGCGCCGACCGGGCGTACCCCGGCAGGCGAGCCGCTGCGCACCCACCACCCGACCGCGGTGCCGACCACGACGGGCACCGCAGCCGCCGCGAGCGTGCGGGGCCGCGCCCCGGCGACCCAGCGCCCGAGCGGCCCGGGGAGCGCCGCCGGCGCCGTGGTCACCGGACCGTCACGGCCGGCGCGGGAACCTGGAGAAGTCCGGCTTCCGGCGCTCCACGTAGGCGTTGCGCCCCTCCTGCCCCTCCTCGGTCATGTAGAAGAGCATGGTCGCGTCGCCGGCGAGCTGCTGGATCCCTGCCAGGCCGTCGTCGGCGGCGTGCATCCCGCCCTTCAGCATCCGCAGGGCGACCGGGCTGAGCTGGAGCATCCGGCGGCACCAGGCCGCGGTCTCCTCTTCGAGGCGGTCGAGCGGGACGACCGCGTTCACGAGCCCCCAGGCGAGCGCCTGCTCGGCGTCGTACTGCCGGCACAGGAACCAGATCTCCTTCGCCCGCTTGAGCCCGACCGTCCGCGCCAGCAGCCCCGAGCCGTAGCCGCCGTCGAAGCTGCCCACCTTGGGCCCGGTCTGGCCGAAGCGCGCGTTGTCGGCCGCGATCGACAGATCGCACACGAGGTGCAGCACGTGGCCGCCGCCGATGGCGTAGCCCGCGACGCTGGCGACGACGGGCTTGGGGAGGCGGCGGATCTGGATCTGCAGGTCGAGCACGTTCAGACGGCCGATCCCCTTGCGTCCGATGGCGTCGTCACCGAGGTAGCCGTCGTCGCCCCGGATGCGCTGGTCGCCGCCCGAGCAGAAGGCGTCCGGACCCTCGCCGCGCAGCACGACGACCCCGATCTCGGGGTCGTCGCGGGCGAGCTCGAAGGCGCGGGAGAGCTCGAAGAGCGTCTCGGGACGGAAGGCGTTGCGCACCTCGGGGCGGTTGATGGTGATCCGGGCGATCCCCTCGGCCGTCTCGTAGCGGATGTCCCGCCACTCCCCGGAGGCCTCGAACTTGGGCAGCGGGAGGGTTCGCAGGTCGTCGAGCGGGTCGTCGGGCTTGCCCGAGATGACGGTGTCCACGGGGCCCTAACCTACCGGGACGGTGCCCGAGCTCGTCGCGATCGACCTGCCGCCGGGGAACGGGTTCGTGGACGCGTTGGCGGCCGTCTGGGACACCGGGGACGCGGTGGCGCCG
>Ga0209061_1001170_pt1 | contig 47278 bp, 43 predicted proteins | sample Coa_R1_10_FD_187157 | JGI IMG/M metagenome (GOLD analysis project Ga0209061, IMG submission 187157) | Surface soil microbial communities from Centralia Pennsylvania, which are recovering from an underground coalmine fire - Coalmine... | ecosystem: Environmental > Terrestrial > Soil >...
GCTGCCGCTTCGTGGTAATGCTCTTCATGGCGTGGTCTCCAGTCCGACGCTTCAACGCCGGATGATTCGAGGTTGATCACCCGGAGACTACGCCACCCTCAATTCCTACCAACCCAGCGACGGCACCGGTGAAAGCCCTGAGCGAGCGCTCTCAGGACGGTTGTTCGATATTGCCTCCCGCCCGTCGCGGCACCGCACTCCTGTTTGCTAGAGGGTGATATCGGGAGAGTGTCTTTATCCTCACAGGGCGGCGAGAGTTTGCCTGCCAGCGGCTCCCTTCTGAAAGCTTGGCAAGAAACATCTCGGCTTTTCCCCAGGAACATTTCGTCTAGGTATAAATGTTCTTTATCTGTTCATATCTTGTGCTATGAATATTCTATATGGATGGAATGCGGTGCCACCTGACGCCTCACGAGGGTTGTTGAAACAGCAGCGGGATGCCGGACTGGCACTAGCGAGACGGAACGCTAACAATGCCCCAAGCGGCAATCGAAAATGCTTGCCAGCGAAACACGGACCGGCCAACGGCACCTGGACGCCGAAAGCTGGCCGCATCTGGCGGGGAAGATTTTGGGGATTCCTTTTTCACAGAATTGCAGCCGCGCTGCACTCATTCGCCTTCGCCGGCGGCCAGCCTGTTCCTCGCACCCTTGAAGGGCCGCGGCGCCTTATCGAATGCGAGCGGGCGCTTCGAAAAAGAAGCGCGATTTCGCGAAGCGGATGGCTGGGAGTTGCCCGAAGATTTACCGCCGCTGCGGACGGAGGTGACGCGGGAAACCGCCAAGACGATTATCACGCGCAATGATTCGCCGGATATCGCTTTTGATCAGTCGATCAATCCCTATCGCGGCTGCGAGCATGGCTGTGCATATTGCTTTGCCCGGCCAACCCATGCCTATCTCGGCCTATCGCCAGGGCTCGATTTCGAGACCAAGCTGTTCTCCAAGGTCAACGCGGCGCGCCTTCTCGAGCGTGAATTATCGGCCCCAAATTACAGAGTGAAGACGATTGCGATAGGAACGAATACCGATCCCTATCAACCGATCGAGCGCAAGGAGCAGGTGATGCGCAAGATCCTTGAAGTTCTCGCCCGCACCAATCATCCGGTCGCTATCGTTACCAAGTCAGCACTTGTTTTGCGTGATCTCGATCTTCTTGCGCCCATGGCTGAAAAGGGTCTCGTCAAAGTTGCCTTGTCGGTGACGGCACTCAATCCAATTCTTGCACGGAAAATGGAGCCTCGCGCGAGCAGCCCCGAGAGGCGCCTTGATGCGATCCGGCGATTGGCGGAGGCCAAGGTTCCAACTGCCGTTATGGTGGCGCCTATCATCCCGGCAATCAATGATTCCGAAATCGAGACGATTCTTGCCAGCGCGAAGGCCGCAGGTGCATGCGAGGCGGGCTATGTGCTCTTGCGCTTGCCGCTCGAACTTCGTGATATTTTCACGGAGTGGCTGCACGCGCATTATCCGAACAAGCTCGAACATGTGCTTTCCCTGATGAGGTCGGCGCGATCGGGCAAGCTTTACGATGCCCGCTTCGGTGCGCGCATGGCTGGAGCTGGCCCTTACGCCTGGATGATTGGGCGCAGATTTGAGGCGGCTGCGGCAAGGCTTGGTCTTGCCAGCGGACGTGTTCCGCTGCGCACGGATCTCTTCCGGCCGCCAGCATCCAAGGGTGAGCAATTGCGATTGTTTTGACGTTGATGATGATTCCATTGGCTCCCATGGGGCCATTCGCGGCGCCGGCCGGATTTTCGTTTCCGGCCATGGCCAAATCGCCGAGCAAGGAAATTTCGAGGATTTGTTGTCAGCAATGGTCATTATGCTTCCCTGCGCGGGCGCAGTACATGCTCGCAGTGCAGGACATCGCTGATCAGCTCTGAATGAGGGCAGGTCGCTGCGAGCTAGGGTGTCATGCCGCGGGCTTCGGAAAGATGGTCGAAATGATGGCGGTAATGGCCAAGGCCCATGGTGTCCGAACGCAGCTCAATGATGAAGTCATGAAGTTCGGCTGCTGGCACGAGAGCCTCGACATCGTCCCAGCCGGGCCAGCCGGGCCGCTCGGCATAGCCAAGAATCTGGCCCCGGCGTCCAGTCAGCAGGCGCTGGGTCGCGGCGGTGAAAATATTCGGCACGCTCGCGGTGACATGTTCGATTGGTTCGAGCAGCACCGGGTCGGCCTTGGCAAGACCCTCGGTAATCCCCAAGCGGGTCGCGGTCCTGAACGCCATATCGGAGCTGTCGACAGCATGGAACATGCCATCAACCAGCGTGACTGCCACATCGACCACGGGATAACCGAAGGGCCCCTTTTGCATGGCCTCCTCGGCAGCCTCGCGAACTGCGGGGATATATTGCTTTGGCACCGCCCCGCCGACGATTTTATCGATGAACAAAAAGCCTTCTCCACGAGCGCGCGGCTCAATCTCGATCTTGATGTCGGCGAATTGGCCGTGACCGCCCGTTTGGCGCTTGAGCCGCGAGTGTTGAAAGACGGGCTTCCGGATCGTTTCCTTGAAGGCGATCTTCGGCTTGGCGGTGGTAATCGCGAGGTTGTAATTGGCGGTGAGGCGCTCGATTGCCGTATTGAGATGAATCTCGCCTTGCCCCTTGAGGAGCGTTTCGCCGGTTTCGAGGTTATGCTCAACAACGAGGGATGGGTCTTCCAGAGCGAGCTTGTGGAGGGCTCCGGAGAGCTTGACATCATCCTTGTGGTCTTTTGCCATGATCGCGAAAGCATAGACGGGCGGCGGCGGAGCAGGAAAGGGCAGGGATGCCTCCGCGCCCGGGTTTCCAAGCACTGCTCCGGTCGCCACCCCCTCTAGTCTTCCGAGCGCGACCAGCTCGCCGGCTTCGGCCTCCGGCACTCTTTGGGGTTCGCCGCCGGGGAAGCGTTGAATTCCGCCGACACGCGTCCCATCGAACGCGGCACCATCGCGCAGCACGCCGCGCCAGACACGCCCATAGGAGAGCTTGCCAGCCTGAACCGTTTTGAAAATCTGAACGAGCGGTTCTCCATCACCAGCAACACCGCGATGGCGTGCCGTTTCGGCCGCATCCGGCACGTCATGCCGCAAGGCTTTCCAAAGGGGGAGAATGCCTTGCCCGCGGGCGGCCGATCCAAGCAAAACTTCGACGATCGTCCCGCTCGCCTGATCCTTGCGCAAGTGCTGATAGAGTTCCGTTGCCGTCGGCTCGACTTCCTCGATCAGCTTTTCGAGCAGCGCATCGTCCTGGTCGGCGAGCACCTCGGCTACGCCTTCGAAGGCGTGTTTTTCAGGATCGCGGAGCTGGGGCGGGATTTCGATCCGCTCCGCTGCTTGATTTGCGCCATAGCGGAAGGCGCGCCCGCTCACGACGTCGATATATCCAGTGACTGTTTCGTTCTCGCGGATCGGCAATTGCCGCGCAACCAGAGGATATTTGGAAGAGGCTTGGAGTTCCGCAAGCACATCATCGAGGGAACCCGAGAGCATGTCGATCTTGTTGATGAAGATAAAATGGGGAAGCCGGAAGTCCTCCAGCGCCTTCAATAACAGCGGCACGGTCGAGGTACGGCCCGTCTGCGGGTCACAAACGACGATGGCAAGATCGGCCGCCGCGAGCGCTCCTTCCGTCTCATAGGTGAATTCGACCGAGCCGGGGCAATCCAGGATCGACCAGCGGTCGCCGAGGAAAGAACAATGACCGAGCCTCACCTCTGTGGTGACGACACGCTTGCGGATATCGGTGGGGCGTTTCGGGGGTGAGCCCGCCGCGGCCAGCAGGGCGTCGAAGAGTATCGACTTGCCGCTTCCATAAGGGCCGATCAACGCGACGGAGCGCGGCCCGGACACCGCGGCCTTCACAGGAGAACCTGTCATGCTGGTTTCCCTCCCTGCCTTTCCGGCTATTGTTGATGCCATCGTAGGCCAAATAGGGCGCGCTGCAAAGCCGGGAAGATGGGACAAATTTCCGGGTGAACCGGGCCGCTTGCACAAGCCCATATGCTGGGGTCCGTTGCGGCGGCGCTGATCGCACCAAAATGTTTAAACATTTTGTCCGGCCGCGGCCCAAAAACCTTGCAAGGCGCAAGGCGCTGGCACCGCCTCCTCCTGGCAAGATGGATTGATTTTGGTGTGGCGTGAGGAACTCGCCGGAGGCGAGAGAGTGCCGCGCTAGCTGCCGGAACGGCTCCTCGCCCGAACAGACTTCAGTTGACATAAAAAATGGCAACTTGAGGTAATCAACATGAAGGTTCGTCCGGCGATCACTCGCCGTTACAAGAATCGAATTCCATGACATTTCACTTGGGCCAGCAGCCGGCTTTATTTACAAGTACGGGCAAAGCATTGCTCTTGTTTGCCCCGGCGGGGGAGAATGGACGCACGGAGCCTTGGCTCGCCGGCGTCTATGCGGGACGGGTAGGAGTGACCGGGCAAGAAATCGAGATGGCACTCGGGCGCGTTTGGCACAGACGGCTGCGAGATGAAATCTTTTTCCAATGGGTGCCTTGGAGCAACTCGACAGTCGCATCAGCTCCTTATGGACCCCGCGGGGAAACCGGATCAAAAAAACCCGCGGGAATTTGAGCCGCGAGATCACGGCCCGCCTTCTCTCCGATCGATGCCGCCTCGCCTGATGGCCCCGAGGCCGAGGTCTCGAAAAATTGCAAGCCATCGGGTTTCAGAACGATGGCGCGAAGCACAACATCGCGGTCTTCAACATGGGCGTGCGCGCCAACCGGCGTCTTGCAGGAGCCATCGAGAACGCGCAGAAGAGCGCGTTCCGCTTCAAGGGCAATGGCCGTCTTCGCGTCGAGAACCGGCGCGAGGAGCGCCCGGATGCTCTCATCACCCGTCCGCATGGTGATGGCAATCGCCCCTTGGCCCGCCGCCGGAATGAAGTCCCCCGGATCGAGAATGGCGGTGGCTTTGGCCTCGAGCCCGAGACGCTTCAGCCCGGCGAGCGCGAGCAAAGTCGCGGCTGCTTCGCCCCTGGCAAGTTTGGCAAGGCGCGTTTCGACATTGCCGCGCAACAGGGTGATTTTCAGATCGGGCCGCAGCCGTTTGATCATGGCGCCCCGGCGCAGCGAGGCGGTGCCAATGATGCTTCCTTCGGGAAGATCGCGCGGATGCGGCGCATGGGGAGAGATCCAAGCGTCGCGCACATCCTCGCGCGGAAGATAGCCGGCGATTTCTATTCCGTCCGGCAAGACGGTTGGCAGATCCTTTGCCGAATGCACGCCGAGATCGATGCCGCCTTGCAGCAAGGCAAGGTCGAGCTCCCTGGTGAAAAGCCCCTTGCCGCCAGCTTCACCCAGAGGAACGTCGACGATAACGTCGCCGGTCGTTTTTATGGCAACAATCTCGATGGTATCCGCGCCAAAGCCGTGCGCCGCGCGAAGCCGGGCTGCAAGTTCATTTGTCTGGGCGAGCGCCAAAGGGCTGCCGCGCGTCCCAACCCGCAAAGGATGGGCTATGGTTAATCTTGAAGGGGACGGAATTGGCGCGTTTCCTATTGGCTGGAATGGTTCTATAGGTTGAGGCTGCCTTGACTTCGGCGATGTAAGATTTGCTTTCCCAAATGTCAGGGAAATGCTTTTGAACCAAGCAAATCCCTTTGCAAGCGAATTTCTTTTGCGGGGGAGGGCTTGAAGGAGTGTCATGCGCGTTCTTGGGATCGAGACCACTTGCGACGAAACCGGCGCTGCCGTTGTCCAGCTGCAGCCGGGCGGACCGGGCGAAATTTTATCGAACGAGATCATGAGCCAGATCGCCGAGCACGCGGCTTTCGGGGGCGTGGTTCCCGAAATCGCGGCTCGCGCCCATATAGAGGTCATTGACCGGCTGGTCGAACTGGCTCTGGCGCATGCCGGGCTGGAGCTCGCCGATCTCGACGGGATCGCGGCGGCGGCCGGGCCTGGCCTCATCGGCGGAGTCATGGTGGGGCTGACGACGGCGAAAGCCTTGGCTTTGGCGAGCCACAAGCCTTTCCTTGCCATAAATCATCTCGAAGCACACGCCCTGACGGCGCGGCTGACCGACGGCCTCGCGTTCCCCTATTTGCTGCTCCTTGTCTCCGGCGGTCACACCCAGCTCGTCGCCGTGAAGGGCGTCGGGGATTATGTGCGGCTTGGCTCGACCGTTGACGACGCGGCTGGTGAAGCGTTCGACAAGGTCGGCAAAATGCTTGGCCTTCCCTATCCTGGCGGTCCCCGGGTCGAGACCCTTGCGGCGGAGGGTAATCCGGCGCGTTTCGATCTGCCGCGCCCGATGCTTGGCAGGCCAAAACCGGACTTTTCCTTTTCGGGACTGAAAACCGCCGTCCGGCTTGAGGTGGAACGCGCCGGGCCTTTAACAACAGCGGACATCGCCGATGTTTGCGCGTCTTTTCAGGCCGCGGTGGTGGATACGGTCATCGACCGGTGCAGGGCGGGCTTGCGGCTTTTCCGGGAAACGATTGGCCATCCCAACGCCTTGGTGGTCGCGGGCGGGGTTGCGGCGAATGGAGCTCTGCGCCGTGCACTGATGCGGTTTTGCGGCGAGGCGGGTCTACGGTTCGTTCTGCCGCCCGCCAGTCTTTGCACCGATAATGGCGCCATGATCGCCTGGGCGGGCATCGAGAGGCTCTCGCTTGGTCTGGTCGATGACATGACGTTCGCGGCAAGGGCGCGCTGGCCTCTCGACGCCAATGCTGAGGCGGTGCATCACGGCAAGGCGTAAGCAGGGGGTTAGCCTGCCAATTCTTTCAGGCCGCGGCGGATCAGCTCGCTAGCGGGCGCATCCTCGCCAAGCTCCGCGAGCGAAGCTGCGATCGCCGCGCTAGCCTGCGGCCGCCCATAGCCGAGATTGACGAGGGCCGAGAGCGCGTCCTGCGCGGCATTGGACGTGCCGCCCGCGGAGCTTGCGAGCGGGATGGCCGCCGCGCCAGGGCCAATGGCCTTTTCCTTCAATTCGGCGATGATTCGTGCGGCGAGCTTCGGACCAACCCCAGGCGCCCGCGCGATCGCCGCCTTATCCTGGCAGCCGATCGCGGTTGCAAGCTCGGCGGCGTCGAGCACGGTTTGAATTGCGAGTGCGACTTTTGCTCCGACACCTTGCACGGTAAGGAGCAGCCGGAACCACTGGCGGTCCGTCTCTGAGAGGAAGCCGAAGAGTTTTAGTGAATCCTCGCGCAATTGGGTTTCGATAGCGAGCGTGGCCGGCTCGCCCGCAGGCGGGAGCTTGTGGAGCGTGCGTCCAGAACAATGCACGAGGTAGCCGACGCCCCGGACATCGAGGATCACATAATCCTCGCCGCGGGAATCGATGATGCCCTTGAGTTTGCCAATCATCTTGATCGCAAATTCTACATCTTCCTAGAGAGCCTACATCTTCCTAGAGAGCATTGTGTCCCGGCAGCGGCCCTGTGGGAAGGCTAAAGCCCAAGGGCGGTTTACAGATTGTGCGGCCAAAGCCGGAGGCGGGTGTGGGTAATGGCTGCCGCCAGGGCATCGGCGGCGTCTGCACCTTGCGCATCGCTCCCCGGCAGAAGGGTTCTTATCATCATGACAATCTGTCTTTTTTCTGCGTGGCCTGTGCCCGTCACGGTTTTCTTGATGAGGTTGGCTGCATATTCGGCGACCGGAAGACCCGCGAGGGCAGGGACGGCGAGGGCAATCCCGCGCGCCTGGCCCAGCTTCAAAGCGGCCTGGGGATCACGATTGACGAAGGTCTCTTCGACAGCCGCCTCCATTGGGCCGTGCTCGCTTATGACCGTGGCAAGCCCCTCATGAAGCTCGCGCAAGCGCAGCGCAAGCGGCTTTCGATCGCTGGAATGGATGGTGCCGCTCGCGACATAGACGATGCTGCTTCCCCTGGCGTCAATCACGCCCCAGCCCATTGTGCGCAGACCGGGATCAATGCCAATGATGCGAATCGCCGCTTGCTCCATATCTTATTCTCACCGGGCACGCGGCGAAGAAAATGTTTAAATTCACCTCATTCCAAGAGCATTCGTTTCAAAAGCTCGATTTCCTCAGACAATGTTCCATCGGCAGCGACGAGACCCTGAATTTTTCGCACCGCGTGCAGCACCGTCGTATGATCGCGGCCGCCAAAACGGCGCCCGATTTCTGGAAGTGAACGGGGGGTCAGAAGTTTCGACAGATACATGGCGATCTGGCGTGGCCGCACGACGGTCGCGGTCCGCCTAGAGGAGAGAATATCGGCGCGGCTTACATTGAAATGGCTTGCGACCAGCTTCTGGATGTCCTCGATCTTGATCTTTTTCGGCTCAGGGGTGCGAATGAGGTCACGGATGGCGCGCTCGGCGGTTTCAAGCGAGAGAGGCGCGCCATTCAATGACGCATGCGCAAGGAGGCGGTTGACGGCGCCATCAAGATCGCGGCCATTCGTTTGCACGGCGCTTGCGACATAAGCGACGACGGCGGCAGGAACATCGAAGCTGGGGTGGATCAGTTTCGCAGCGGCGATGCGCGCTTCGAGAATCTTGACCCGGAGAGCCTCGTCGAGACCTCCGATTTCGATGCACAGACCGCCAGCCAGACGCGACCTCACGCGTTCGTCAAGGCTTTCGAGATCACCCGGCGGCCGGTCGGCCGCGATCACGATCTGCCGGCGGGAATCGATGAGGGCATTAAGCGTGTGACAGAACTCTTGTTGAATCGACTTGCCCTGGAGAAATTGAATATCGTCGATCACAAGGAGATCGATTGCCCGCAGCCTTTCCTTGAAAGCGATCGCCGTCTGCGCTTTGAGGGCAGAGACGAAGCCATACATGAACCGCTCAGCCGTGAGATAGATGACCTTGCGCTTTGTGGAAGAAGCAGCATGAGCGACAGCCTGCAGAAGATGAGTTTTGCCTAATCCGACCGAGGCGTGCAGATAAAGCGGATTGAAAAGCAGAGGATCCGCCGATGAAGCGAAAGCAATTTTCTGTGCTGCGGCATAGGCGAGCTGGTTGGATGCCCCGACGAGAAAATTCGAAAAAATTAATCGGCGATCCAAGGGTGAGCCCGTGAGGGCGTCGGTCTCGCTGACCTCGATCGAAGCCACTTTCTTCGAAGAGGACGTGGTTGCGGCGGATGCAGCTATGAAAGGAGGCGGCGGAGAGGAGGTAAGAGCCGGGCCTCTTGCCAGCTCCGTATCGCCATGCGAGAGCGGATCAAGGGGACTGCCAATAGCACGCTGGGGAGATGGCCGTGCCGAAGACCGCACGTTGATAAATAGCCGTTTGACCGGGAATTCACTGGCAAGCGTTTTCAAAATCTTGTCAGTGTAGTGTGATTGAATCCAGCTCTTTAAAAATTTTGTTGGCACCGAGAGATAGGCGTCGTCGCCAGAAAGCCGGTCGAGTTCGAGGCAGCCGAACCAGGATGTGAAAACGTCCTCTCCAAGTTCAAGGCGCAGCCGCCTGCAGATTCGCATCCACGCTTCGCCGGTCGCGGCGGCACTGGATTCGGAAATTTGTCTGCGCGCATTCGGCATCATTTTTTCCTCAGGAAGCAAGGCAAAGCACTAGCGTCTGCGCAAATGGCCGGCGCCAGAACAATACGGCGATGCGAAAAAGGATTTCCTGCGCGTCTAGTGGCGGGTGCGCTGGCGGCGCCGTGTCAAAGCCCGATGAGCCTTTTGCATGTGTCCGGCAAGAAGACTTTTAACTGCCCGGGGAGATTGAAAGTAACGATGTTCACAGGAAGCCATCACGGTCGTATATCCCCCTTTGCTCCACATCTAGAGCGGCAGAGCTTGCTTACGTCAAATCAGAAATAACTCTGAAGGCCAACATCTTCGTTAATAGTCTCAACAGAGTATAAATTCAACCACGTCATGACATAAGCTGCTCTTATAAGAACATTATACAAGCTCGTAGCGTGCTTTTACACGCCAAACGCACCAACCAACCGCAGAACTCATAGGAAGTCCGTCTTGAACTCTGGAGCTCGCCAGTTCGAGACCGGAATAAAATCTTAGCATAGGCGAAACGGTGCGCAAGCCATGTTTCTTGATCCCCCGGTGCCGCTTCATGGGTTCTTATGAATGACTGATAATATCACTTCAAAAAAAGCAAGCACGTTTGATTTGGTGGTGCGCGTAACGCCCTGATTTCGCGCGGATCCCTGTGGACGGAGAAACTCCAAGGAAAAAGCGGATTCACGGTTTTCTGGGCCACGGCAAAAAGCTGTAAAAATTTAACGGTGCGGGGCTCGCTGGGCGGGCATTAAACGGCCCGCTTCGAAGCTGTGATCGAGCTTTGAAGGCAAGCTATTGAGTTGCATGGAGATTGATTGTGCGGATCTGGGCAGGGAACAAAATAGCGATAGGAGCCCGTTCTTAATGTTCAGCGGCCTTAATGTTCGGCGGCGAAAAAAAGCCCGGCATTTGCCGGGCGTCAAGCGAAGATCTCCACGCACACCGGCTATTTGCTGAGTGCATTAACCCGCCTCGTCAACCGCGAGACTTTTCGCGCAGCGGTATTGGGATGAATGATGCCTTTTTGCGCGGCACGCATGACCAAAGGTTCAGCAGCGCGAAGCGCAGCGGCTGCCGCAGCAGGATCGCCCGCTCTGATAGCCTCTTCAACCTTGCGGACATAAGTGCGCATTTGGCTGCGGCGTGAGCGGTTGATCGCGGTGCGGCGCTCGATTTTGCGGACGGCCTTCTTGGCCGAAGGTGTGTTCGCCATCAAAAAATCCTAGATATACGGCCAACGCTGGTACAGCCATCCATCATGGAGAGCTGCTCAAGCGTGGCCACTTGAGCATGATTTCGAAACCGGACCCGGCTTCGCGCTAGAAATCACCCAGACAAAGGTCAAGCGCGGCCGATTTGCGCACCGGATCGCGCTAATAATCACGAAGCAATTAGCCCGTCAACGCTCGAAATTGAAGCACGCGCCCATTCCGCGAGCGCGGGCGTGGTGTCCCGGTCTTTGCGGGCCGGCTGGGAGTTATATGGGAGTTATAAAAGACCGGCCATGCGATCGAGGATGGTATTGACACCATCGATTGCGGTCTCGGTCAAGCTATCGCGCCCATTCGCCTCGCTCTCGATTTCGGGCAGCAATTCCATGAGCAGATAGAGAATCAAAAGGCGCCTGCGCGTCTGCTCATCCTCGATCCAGATTGGGCTGCCGCGTGCCGCATCCATATAGGCCTGAATGAAGATTTGCGAAAAAAGGACAAGCTCTTCATGGAGCCTCGCCGCCACTTCATGCGCGCTGGGGACGAGCCGGGTGAGATCGCTTTTGGCAACGGCAACCGCATGAACGAGAGAATGCAGCATGACCGCGACATCGCGCAGCGGTGACGCCTTGGCACGCCTCTGATCAAGAGAAAGAGAAGCTCCTTCCCCGAAATCAACAATAATCACATCGTCCTTCACGACGAGCAGGCGATCCAAACGATAATTGCCGTGAATGCGGATCTTGATTGCGCCGAGTGGCTTTTGCATAAGTTTGTCGATCAATGCAAAACATTCTTCCCGCCGGGCCAGCAGCTGTTCGGACAAAGCGCGCTTTTCCTCGCTCGCGCTTGCCATCCTCGTTCTTAGACGCCCAAAGGCTCGCTCGGCCGAAATCCTCGCCTGGTCAGCGGCTTCACAGACATCATCAAGTGTCAGCATCTCGGCCTGGAACGCCGGATCGCTGGTTGGCGATGCAAGCGCCTTGTGCATTTCTGCCGTGCGCAACCCAAGCCGCTGCATATGCGGGAGATACATCGCGAATTCGTCATGACCAGCGCGATTGTCTTGTCCCGGCGTCAGCGCCGCCGCTTCAAGGACTCGCTTTAGCGCGCCGAGTGTCCATGTCCAGGCGTTGCCCTGGTTACGTATGAACGTCTGCAGGGTTGCAAGAACCGTATGATTGTCTTTGCTGTCAGCGTGATCGATGACGCCGAGCAGGACAGGGGCGTTTGGAAAATGCGCAACTTCCGCCAGAAAGCGCAGCATCTCGGCCTCCGGATCGATACCGGTCTGCACCCGGTGGCGGATTTTAAAAATCATTTGGTTTGCGATGACGAAGGAGGAGTTACGGCGTCCGGCGCCGATGCGGCGGACATCGGTCTCGTCGATCATGGGCTCGGCCGAAAGACGCGGTGCCGGCGAGAAAGAAATTCTGCCGCCCTGGGCAGTGTCCAATTTCTCTTCGCGCCGCAGCGCCGCCATAAGAGCTGGGACAAATGACTCGCAGGCATCTGCTTCGTAGAGCAAGCCAGTCGAAGCGCCGCGGCGCAGCTTGGCGGCAGCGTGGATCAGGGGAGGCCCGTCCGGGCGCTCCGCTTCGGCGGCAAGCGGCGCGAAACAGCTTTCAGCCGAGCCATCCCGGAGCTTGACGTCAAGTAGCGGAAAGATGATCCGGCATTGCGGGCCATCACGAAGCACGGCGAAATCCCGGACCGAGACAGCCGCGATCGTAGCCTCCTTGTGGCCAAACCAGCGCCGCGAGGGCAAGTAGCGCGGTGCCACAGTGTGCTCAAACGCGGCAAGTTCCCGCCCGGCAAGGATCGTCTCGAGCTTGCCCGTCACGACCAGCGTAAAAAGCCCTGGGTGGACTTGCTGATTTTGGCGGTCCTTTGTTGCCTCGGCGGGCTCCAGCCTGAACCAGAAGAAGCCATAGGCTGGCAACGTCAAAAGATAAGAGCGGGAGGTGATGGGCGGGAACAGGCTGCCAGCGGTAAGCTCGACAGGGACGGCATCCCTGAATTCGCTGAGATCAAGCTCGACAGCTTGCGGGGCCCGCGAGACATTCGCGACACAAAGGATCCGCTCGTCCTGGTATTCACGAAGATAAACCAGGACTTTCCGGTTTGATGGATGGAGGAAACGAAGCGATCCGCGGCCGAATGAGACATGTGAGCGGCGCACGGCGATCATACGGCGCATCCAGGTCAAAAGGCTTGACGGGCTCGACAGCTGCGCTTCGACATTGACTGCGCTGAACCCATAGACCGGGTCCTGAATCGCTGGCAGGAAAAGCTTGGCCGGATCGGCGCGGCTAAAGCCTCCATTGCGGTCAAGCGACCATTGCATCGGCGTGCGGACGCCATCGCGGTCGCCAAGGTAAATGTTGTCACCCATGCCGATCTCGTCGCCATAATAGATGACGGGGGTTCCGGGCATTGAAAACAAAAGCGAATTCAAAAGCTCGATCTTGCGGCGGTCATTCTCAAGCAGGGGTGCAAGACGGCGGCGAATACCAAGATTGATCCGCGCCCGTGGATCCGCAGCGTAAAAAGACCAAAGATAATCGCGCTCCGAGCCGGTCACCATGGCAAGCGTCATCTCATCATGGTTGCGCAGAAAGATCGCCCATTGGGCGCCTTCCGGAAGCTCCGGCGTCTGGCGCATGATGTCGGTGATGGGGTGGCGGTCCTCCTGCGCTAGCGCCATGTAGATTCTCGGCATGAGAGGAAAATGGAATGCCATATGGCATTCATCGCCTTGACCGAAATATTGCGCCGTTTCTTCCGGCCATAGATTTGCCTCGGCAAGGAGCATCCGGTCCGGGAAGCGGGCATCGATAGCAGCCCTGATTCTCTTGATCACCGCATGTGTTTCGGGGAGATTTTCACATGTCGTGCCTTCCCTCTCGATGAGATAGGGAACAGCGTCGAGCCGCAAGCCATCAACGCCCATTTCAAGCCAGTAGGCCATGACGTCGAGCACAGCTTCAAGGACGCGCGGATTGTCGAAATTCAAGTCAGGCTGATGTGCATAGAAGCGATGCCAATAGAACGCTTTTGCTTGATCGTCCCAGGTCCAATTCGACTTTTCAGTATCGAGGAAAATGATTGGCGCGTCCTTATAGGCTTTGTCGGTATCCGACCAGACATAAAAATTTCGCGCTACCGAGCCAGGCTTTGCCGCACGGGCCCGCTTGAACCACGGATGCTGATCCGATGTGTGATTGATTACAAGCTCGGTGATGACACGTAACCCGCGCTCATGCGCTTCGCGCAGGAAGCGTTTGAAATCCCGCAGACTGCCATAGGCTGGATTGATTCCGCGATAAGAGGAAATGTCATATCCGTCATCGCGCAGCGGTGAAGGATAGAACGGCATGATCCAGATTGCGGTCGCGCCGAGATCCTTGATGTAATCGAGCTTTTGGGTGAGACCGGAGAAATCGCCGATACCATCGTTATTGGCATCGAAAAAGGATTTCACATGCAGCTGATAGATAATCGCGTCGCGATACCAATGGAGATCGGTGCGATCAATCATGCGGCAGACCTCCAGCGGATCGCTTCCTGTCCCTTAAGCCTGCTGTCTGGGGAGAACGCCGTGGCTTGGCCATAACGTCCAGCAAAACATTTGCCTGGATGTCCAGCATGAATCGCAATTTCCAGAAACGCGCAAATTAAAGCATCAACCCAGATTGTTCTTTTGCTTCCTGAGCTTGGCCCAGTGGTCGAGGCGCTTGCGCAGCTCACGCTCAAACCCCCGGTCTACCGGCCGGTAAAGCGTTTGGCGCCCGAGCGCCTCCGGCCAGTAATTCTGGCCGGAAAAACCTTCCGGCTCCTCGTGGTCATAGGCATAGTTCGCGCCATATCCTTCATTTTTCATGAGTTTCGTCGGCGCGTTAAGAATAATTTTGGGCGGCATCAAGGAACCGTGATCTTTGGCGAGCCTCGCCGCGTCATTGAATGCCATATAGGCTGCGTTCGACTTTGGTGCTGTCGCGGCATAGATCACCGCATTGGCGATCGCAAGTTCGCCTTCGGGAGAGCCAAGAAAATCATAAGCATCTTTCGCCGCCACGGCGAAAATGAGTGCTTGGGGGTCAGCAAGACCAATATCCTCGACCGCCATGCGCACGACACGCCGTGCGATGAACAAAGGGTCTTCACCAGCATCGAGCATGCGGGCGAGATAATAGAGCGCAGCGTCCGGATCCGAGCCGCGCACGGATTTATGCAGCGCGCTGATCAGATTGTAGTGACCCTCCTGGGCCTTATCGTAGATTGGCGCACGCCGCTGGACGATCGTTGTGAGAGTCGCCGTATCGAAGATTTCTCCCGGCTTGGCGGCACGCCATGTTTCCTCGGCGAGGCTTAAGGCGGCACGGCCATCGCCATCTGCCATCCGTATCAGAGCGAGGCGGGCATAAGGGTCGAGCGGCAGCGCGCGCCCTTCGCGGTTTTCCGCCCGCACGAGGAGTTTCTCTAATGCCGTCTCATCGAGGGTATGAAAGACCATGACTCGCGCACGCGACAAAAGAGAGGCGTTGAGTGCGAAGCTTGGATTTTCGGTCGTCGCTCCAACCAAGGTGATGGTGCCATCTTCCATCACCGGCAAGAAACTGTCTTGCTGCGCGCGGTTGAAGCGATGCACCTCATCAACGAAAAGCAGGGTTCCCTGACCTGCCTTGCGCCGGCCGCGCGCTTCCTCGAAGGCTTTCTTGAGATCCGCGACGCCAGAAAAAATCGCCGATAGTTGCACAAAGGCAAGCTTCGTCTCCCGCGCAAGGAGGCGCGCGACCGTCGTCTTGCCGGTGCCTGGCGGCCCCCAGAAGATCAGGCTGCCGAGCGAGCCCGAGGCAATCAGCCGTGTCAGTGCGCCATCGGGCCCCAGGAGATGATCCTGACCTGCCACTTCGGCAAGGCTTTGCGGGCGCAGCCGGTCCGCCAGCGGATGGGGCGCGTCCTTTTCAAGATTGGCAGCGGTGAAGAGGTCATTCATCTAGCCTCCCAATCTGGGATATGGGGGCCTTGAAAGCAAGCCGGGACAGAACCTGACGTGCGTCATCCTCACATCCGCAGACGGGCGGTTTTTCTCGGTGCCGCAACGGCGGGAAGGGATATGACCGAACCCGATCCCAGGGGGCGGCGTCACGCTGGAGAGGCCGGCGATTAGCCGCAATCCCGTCAAGCTGGCGCATCTATAGGCGAGACCTGGGGAGTTGAATTTGCCGTGAGAACTTGGTGTTAGCGCGGGTCTTTAATCTGTCTATTTAACGGTATATTTAGCCGGTATCAGCGGCGGATCGAAGCGTTTAGTACTTGTGATCGCCTTGCCGTGCTCGCGCAAAAGCGTTTCGAAATAGGCGATCGTACGAATCAAGCCTTCCTCCAGATTGACGGATGGGCGCCACCCAAGCAGCTTTTCGGCAAGTTCGATCGCCGGCTTCCGCTGCTTGGGGTCATCTTCCGGCAAAGGCCGCTCGACGATCTTCGATCTCGATCCAGTCAGGCCTATCACTTTTTCGGCAAGCTCCCTGATCGTGAATTCGTTAGGGTTGCCGAGGTTGACCGGCCCCGTGATGTGTTCCGGCGAATTCATGAGGCGGTCCAACCCATCAATGAGATCGGTTACATAGCAAAAGGAACGCGTCTGCTCGCCTCGGCCAAAAACGGTGATGTCCTCTCCAAGCAAAGCCTGGCAGATGAAATTCGAGACCACGCGGCCGTCGTCCGGGCGCATATTTGGCCCGTAAGTGTTGAAGATCCGCGCGACCTTTATGCTCATTTTATGTTGCCGGTGATAGTCGAAGAACAGAGTTTCCGCGCAGCGCTTGCCCTCATCGTAGCAGGACCGGCTGCCAATTGGATTGACGTTGCCCCAGTAGTCCTCGGTCTGAGGATGGACGACTGGATCGCCATAGACCTCCGAAGTGGAGGCTTGGAGGATTCTGATCTTGAGGCGTTTGGCGAGGCCGAGCATGTTGATCGCCCCGGAGACACTCGTCTTCGTCGTTTGAACAGGGTCGAACTGGTAATGGATCGGCGAAGCCGGGCAGGCGAGATTATAGATCTCGTCCACTTCCACAAAGAGCGGGAAGGTCACGTTGTGACGCAGGAGCTCGAACAGAGGATTGTCGAGAAATTCTTCAATGTTGCGGCGGGTTCCTGTGGAGAAATTGTCGACGCAAAGGACCTCATGACCTTGGCTGAGCAGCCGACGGCATAGATGGGTGCCGAGAAAGCCAGCGCCGCCCGTGATCAAGATCCGTTTTTGTCCCAACAGCATGGTCAGCTCCGATTGGCCTCATGAAAGCCCCGGCCAAGCCGAAGGGACAACCGGCAGCGAAGGTTTGTCAAGATAGGCAGATTTGCGCGTTGCATTCGCGGCCGCCGCTGCCCAGCGAGGTCAATTTGCCGAAGCGGCGATCGATACAAGAAGATTTTGCGTAAAGCTTTCTGGTGCGATTGACAGACAACACCTGGCGGCATCTTCAAAACGGGCCTTAACCGCCGATCACCGTGGTGATCATTTCGCCGCCGCGCGCGATCGTCAGTTTCCAATAGTTGTGATAGCGGCTCACGGCCTGTTCGAGATCGTGTGTCGTTTTGACAGGTGCACCATCGATCGCCACGATCACATCCCCGATTTGGAAATTGACCAGTGCCGCCCTCGAACCTTCGTCGATCTCACTGATGACGACACCATCGCTGACCCCATGAAGGGAGAGTTCCTCCAGCACGGCAGGCGATAAATTGATCACGGTCGCGCCCGACAAGGGTGAGGGGCCCGTGAGTTTGACGGGGTCGCGGGCGGGCGTTTCGGGAGCGGGGACAAGCTTGAGCGAAGCTATTAAGGATTTGCCGTTGCGGAGAAAGGTGAGGACGGCGGTTCCCCCCAAGGGTTTCGTCGCCAGCCGGTAGCCAAAACCTTCGGGATCGTCGACGCTTTGACCGTCAATGGCGGTGATGAGATCGCCCCGCCGCAACCCCGCCTCGGCGGCAGGTCCGCCTATTGAAGTTTCAACGACGAGGGCGCCCATCGGCCGGTCAAGGCCAAGTGAGTCGGCAATTTCCCTTGAGACGGTTTGCAAGCTCGCCCCGAGCCACGGGCGCCGTACCTGGCGCCCTCCGCTCTTAGCGGCGGCCAGCACGACCTTCACCATATTGACCGGGATGGCAAAGCCAATGCCGATCGAGCTCCCGGTCTGTGAAAAAATTGCCGAATTTATCCCGACGAGCCGCGCGTGAAGATCAATCAGAGCGCCGCCGGAATTGCCAGGATTGATCGCCGCGTCGGTTTGAATGAAAAATCCATAGTCCGAGATCCCGGCTTGGGTGCGCGCCAGAGCCGATACAATGCCCTGCGTTACGGTTTGCCCGACCCCGAAAGGATCGCCGATGGCGAGCACAATATCGCCGACTTCGAGCGATTCGGAATCTCCGAGCTCCATCGTCGGGAAGTTGTCGCCGCCCTTCAATCGCAACACGACGAGATCGGTCCGCTGATCCCGCAGCACGATGTCAGCATCATATTCGCGCTTATCTGCAAGCGCGACTCTTATGTCCGTCATGCCTTCGATAACGTGATAATTGGTGACAACGAGCCCAGACGGATCGACAAGGACTCCAGAGCCGAGGGAACGCGCCGTTGGGCTGCCCGGCCTTCCGTTGCCCCCGTCGCCAAAGAAATGGCGGAAAATTGGATCGTCAAAAAGGGGATTGCGCGGCCGTCTGTCAGTCCGCGAGGCATAGACATTGACGACAGCGGGCTGCGCTTTTTTGACGACCGGCGCGAAGGATAAGAGGACGCCGGTTTGCTCCTGCGGCACTTGCCGCAACGGTTCAGCGAAAACGGCAAATGAGGATAGGGTACAAAACAGAAGAAGGGTCAGGGTCCGGAGCATAAAAAGCAAGGGCATGTTCATGGATTGCACCCAGGACCTGACCCCAGGAACCCGGCATCAGCTAGAAACTGACTCCAGCAGTCTCCCAGGAAGATTCTTTACTTCGCCGCCTCTTCGCCGGTGGTGACTGGCCCGGAATCCTGACCCTTGGCTTCGACATCGCGGTCGACGAATTCGATGACGGCCATGGCGGCATTATCGCCATAGCGGAATCCGGCCTTCAAGACACGCGTGTAGCCGCCATGCCGGTCCTTGTAGCGCGGCGCCAGAACATCGAACACTTTGCGGGTGAGCGCCACATCCTTGATTTGAGCAATGGTCTGCCGGCGCGCGTGAAGGTCGCCGCGCTTGCCAAGAGTGACCAGCTTCTCGACGATCGGGCGCAAATCCTTCGCCTTTTGCAGAGTGGTGACGATCTGCTCATGTTTGATGAGCGCCTGACACATGTTTGCGAACATTGCCTTGCGATGTTCATGTGTGCGGCCGAAGCGGCGCTTCGCATGTCCGTGATACATGGCTTTCTCCGTTGATTATTACGGCCGCCGTGCCAAGGTACGGCCGGTCCCTCGTTCTCTCCCGCTCACCGTGAACGGGACAGGCGGGAATTATCCGATCAATAATGTTCTTCGAACCGCTTGGCGAGTTCATCGATATTATCCGGCGGCCAGCCGGCGACATCCATGCCGAGGTGAAGGCCCATCTGGGCTAGCACTTCCTTGATCTCATTCAAAGATTTACGCCCGAAATTTGGCGTTCGCAGCATGTCCGCCTCGGTTTTTTGAATGAGATCCCCAATGTAGACGATGTTGTCGTTCTTCAGGCAATTTGCCGAGCGCACCGAGAGTTCGAGCTCGTCGACCTTCTTGAGAAGAGCAGGATTGAAGGCGAGCTCTGGGATCGAGGGGGCTGCCTCGACGCGATGAGGCTCCTCGAAGTTAACGAAGACATTGAGCTGGTCTTGCAGGATCCGGGCTGCGAAGGCGATGGCATCTTCGGGCGAGAGCGATCCGTTGGTCTCCACCTGCATGGCGAGCTTGTCATAATCGAGAATTTGACCTTCGCGCGTATTCTCGATCCGGTAGCTCACTTTCTTCACCGGCGAGTAGAGACTGTCGATGGGGATAAGGCCGATCGGCGCGTCTTCCATCCGGTTGCGTTCGGCGGGCACATAGCCCTTGCCGGTGGCAACAGTGAATTCCATCCGGATTTCGGCTCCCTCGTCGAGGGTGCAGAGGACAAGATCCGGGTTTAGGATTGACATATCGCCAGTCACGGCAATGTCACCGGCGGTGACCTTGCCGGGCCCCTGCTTCTTCAAGATTACACGCTTTGGCCCTTCGCTCGGCATCTTGATCGCGATGTCCTTGATATTGAGCACGAGATCCGTCACATCCTCCCGCACGCCGGGGATCGACGAGAATTCATGCAAGACGCCGTCGATATGGACGGAGGTAATCGCGGCACCCTGCAAAGATGACAAGAGAATGCGGCGCAATGCATTGCCGAGGGTGAGGCCAAAGCCGCGTTCGAGCGGCTCAGCCACCATCGTGGCCACGCGCTTTGGGTCATCGCCAGGGATCACTTCGAGTTTGCTTGGCTTGATAAGTTCCTGCCAATTCTTCTGAATCACGACCGGACCTTTCCTTGAAACATATAGCCCCAGGCAGCACCAAGGCATCCAGCCGCTCGGGCCGGAACGGCTGGAGAGGGCGATTAAACGCGCCGCCGTTTGCGCGGCCGGCAACCATTGTGCGGTATAGGGGTAACGTCACGAATCGATGTCACTGTGAAGCCCGCAGCCTGCAGTGCCCGCAAAGCCGACTCCCGCCCAGAGCCCGGCCCAGAAACCTCGACCTCGAGCGTCCGCATTCCATGCTCCGCCGCTTTTCTGGCGCAATCTTCGGCCGCGATCTGCGCCGCATAAGGTGTCGATTTGCGCGACCCCTTAAATCCCATCGTGCCCGCCGATGACCATGCGATCGTATTGCCCTGAGCATCGGCTATGGTGATCATCGTGTTGTTGAACGTCGAATTGACGTGGGCGACGCCGGATGCGATGTTCTTGCGCTCACGGCGGCGGACGCGGGTCGTTTCTTTCGCCATTTATTAGTTCCTTCAAACACGCCCGTCATGCCAGGCGCTGGGGATGATCATTGATTCCCGGCGGCGCATGCTTGGCCGGTTGACTAGTAGGTAACCTCGGCAAAGGCTCTGATTTTACTTCTTCTTGCCGGCGATAGGCTTGGCCTTACCCTTGCGCGTCCGCGCATTGGTGTGGGTGCGCTGGCCACGCACTGGCAGTTGACGCCGGTGGCGAAGCCCGCGGTAGCAGCCAAGATCCATCAGGCGTTTGATATTGATTGCAACTTCGCGGCGAAGATCGCCTTCCACTATATAATCACGATCAATCGCCTCGCGAATTTGTAAGACCTCCGCATCTGTCAATTCGGAGACACGCCGCGCGGCGGGAATGTTGACCTTTTCACAAAGCTCCTTGGCCTTAGCCGGTCCGATGCCGTGAATATACTGAAGCGCGATGATAACGCGCTTGTTGGTTGGGATGTTGACACCAGCGATACGAGCCAAGACTGTTCTCCATTTTGGACCGCGCAAAGAGCTAAGCGGCGAGGAAGTTAACCCGCGTCCGGTGGAGGCCGGCCCTTGCGGGACGCCGTACAAAAGAGGGCCTCGGGGAGATCCTCCCTCAAAACCCTTAATCTCGGGCTGAAAAAATTTCGTTAGCCGATCGCGGACATCTCGTCAACTCGTCTAAGCAGGAACAGCGCAGCTTTGGCCCGGCAATGTCAGTGGAGGCTCTGACCCGGTCTGCATGCGGTATTGAAGCCGCGGGCGTTGCGTCCGCTTATCCCTTTGAGGTGGAACCGCCAGATCTGGCTGCGCCAAAAGGGCCCGATCGCCTGGGAATAAAAAGGCAGCAGCCCGCCCCAGTGGTTGGAGGCGCGCAACTGCCACAATTAGAGATCGTGATCCCAGCGGGCTTGTGAGAAGCCCCGGCAACCCGGCTTTATTGGAGAGAGAGCTTTATCCGGGCTTTAATAGCCGCCCATCAGGTAAGCGCTTGGGGGCAAAGTCCAATAAAGATAAATTGCGTAGATCACATACGCCGGAATGACGAGGCGCGTGAGCAGCATAATCATCCATAGCGCATCAGCCGCGCGTTTATCCTTGGCTGAAATTTCGCGACCTGTTGTATCATCTTGTAGATGCATCGCCGTGTCTTTTCCTCTCGTGCAGGAGTGTGGTCTCTTTCACTTCACCTCTCCAAGGTAAGCATTGGCTGGATTTTAGCAAGGTAATTGCGTTCTCGGGCACCGCGACAAATTCGCGTGGCGGTGAAAGCGATTTCCTTTGATGCCGGGCTTTCTGATTACACTGTGCTTCAGATCAAGCTCATGCTCATCAGCCAAATGATTGCGTTTGATGCCCTGAACAGCTCGCTGCAACGCGGCAATGTTCAGACATTCGTCTCTTACAGTTGAGCGCAGACTTTCAGCGGCGATCCAGGGGACAAAAGTGGCTCCTTGCAGTCCTGGGATCCTGTCCCCACGTAAGTGGAACATGAGGAGTTTTCATCACGGCGTAATCAATGATAGCCGGCGCTCCCGTTCTCAAATTTGGAGAAGACTTCAGGATGAGCTTTAGATTGTACCAGGCGTTACCAGGCGTGGGTGCTTTGGCGGCCGCGCTCGCTGGATGCACGGGCAACTCTGCTGCCCCGGCAAGCATTGACTATCACCAGATCGGCTTTTGCAACACATATACGACCCCGGGCGGGGAACGGGCCGCAAAGCCGGACGAGGTTTTTATTGTCTACAAAATTGATGCTGTCGATAATACAAAGCGGAATGCAGATTTCACCTTTCTTCCGACTCGACTTTATGTGGACCGGGCAATTGTGAAAGAAGGGGCTGGAGCGGGAACAAATAAGGCGCCTTTGGCAGCCAAGCCTGAAACAAACAGGATGGGGTGGGTGGCCCAGACTGGTGAGACGCCGGAGTGGATTGCCAAGCTCGGGAGCCGCCGTTTCATTCCCAATGATACGAGCTTTGCACAGGCAATGGGTGTTCGAGCCGCATCAGCCACTGTGGTTCCGGCTAGCGTCAAAACTGCGATCAATGGCTATTCCATGGTTGCTGTGGTCAATCCTGATGAAGGCCGCCCGGCCGAGCAAATTTTCTTTAGCCTCAATTACGACCGGCAAGAAGGCGAAGATTTGATAGAATCCGTACCTGCCGATCCGCCTGTTATTTTGAACAACACAACTGCAGCGCAGACGTCCTGGCCTCATCCGGCCAACTGTCGGGATTTGGCGCTTGATAAGCTTGCTTCATAAAGCAGCAAGCCTATTTCGATTGCAGCCAAAAATGCAGCGCAAAATGACGCGGCTTCTGCGCGCGTCCTATTGCGCGCACGTTTGATTGAAGGCGGACTGAAGCGCGATCCCGGCCGCCAGTATGTGCTGGCACAGGTTCATGGGCGGGATAATCAGCCAAAGGCTGAAGAGGGGGCAGCGCGCGATGTCTCATATCACATCATTAAAGCATGTAGGATTGCCGCGCCAGCAAATCTTGCTACGGCCTGGCACAGCTTGATTTTAACGAGAAGGCGGTGATCAACTGCGGGTGATTCGTGAACGTGAGGCTTTGTCAAGGAAGAATTGATCGCCCGTATATCAAGTGGCACTGGCGTTGAACTCGATACTGCGAGAAGGGCAGTGGGAATGATGCTCGCGTTCCTTCGTAATGCAGGACTTAAGGATGAGGTTCATGCATTGTTTGCCGCCATGCCCGGGGCAGCGGAAGCGGCAGGTGTGGCAGAGCAGGAAGACGCGGGTGGGTGCTGCAGTGGAAGGCGGGCTGCTGGGTCTCGCTAGCCGGCTCACAGGCCTTCACCTCGGCATGGGAGAAATACGGGCGTCGGGGGCAGGTTTTCGCCTATCTGCGTGAGAAAGGCGGCGATGAGCGCGTTGGCGCGGTTGTGTCGGCGATCCCCGGTGCCGGTCAGTTTCTTTAGCTTGCATAATGGCGTCTTGATATCATCTTTCGCGGCAAGGTTTTTGCATGGACTCTCATGTGCAGGTTTTCCGCACAGCCGCAGGATCTCCGCTCGATTTGTTCTGTGCGGCAGGCCACATCCTCGAACGGAGGGGCGATAAGGTTCAGATAAGGATATTGTGAAATTAATTGGGAGAATTAAATGGAGCGAGCGATTATTCGACGTGCCGCGAAAATTTATCCGGAACTGCGCGATCAATTTTCATGCAAAGATAGATGCGAGGATGAACGGGATTTTATCCGGAGAAAAGGCTAGTGGGTGAGCTTATTGCTTTCAAACCAGCAAGAAGCGGCGCGCGCTTGAGACTGGCGCCGGCCGAGCAGGCTACTATCGTTCTTTTCACTGGTGTATGGCAAGAACGTCTGGCTGACGGGGAGGAAAGACCGGCAAAACGGGGATCGCAGGCTTCAAGGCTGGGGCTGAAAAAAAGCAAACACAAGCAGGATACGTCACGCAAGTAAAAGCATTCACGAGGGCGCGAAGAGCTGCCAAAAGAAGTGAGCAGAAGAGCTCGAGGCGCGACCTTTGCGAGAGGAGAAGGGGAGGGAATTCCATTTGCCGCCTTCCTTTCACTCCGGAGCGATCTGCTCAACGGTGCACGCGACAGACTTGACGCGCTCTTCTGCCGCTGTTCTTTCGCCCTGGTAGGCTGCGAGAGCGCTAATGATCACAAAGCCTTTGGCTTCTGGTGCTATCAGCCGCAAATCCTGCGATGGGTTGTCTTCGTCATCATCGGCCTCGACGACTTCGAGCTGGGCCGGGGTCAACACGACGACGTCGATCCTTCCTTGTTGGGCGGCAAGGTCGCTCATGGAATAAAACACGTCCCCAGTGGAAGTGCGAAACGATAGGCTGAGAAACCTGTCCGGTTCGACATCCGCGTGCAAGCGCAAACCGCCTTCCGAAAGATTAAATGGGCAAATGGATTGCACCATTGCGGGGTCCGGAAAGGATATAAATGATTTGCCCGTCAGCGCTAATGGCAAGATGGGTGCTTGCCCTGGTTTTGCCAGCTCCGAAACGCGCGCAAAAACATCTTTTGCGGCAAGTTTCGGCAAAGCGAATATGGCGGCGATATGGGTGATCCCCGCGACAACGAGAATGCCGGCAAGCCAAAGAAGCGCGGCGAGGAGGTGATCGATCCTATTCATCTGCAGCGGCCCTTTGCGATCGCTGGCATGTGGGCGGCATCGAGCGTTCCCTCCGTCGCGCCAAGTTCGTTGTCGTAGAGGCGCAAAACGAGAATGAATTTCGAGGCGCTGCCAAGCGGCAGCCAATTGCCTGGGCGTGCATGACGGGAAAGCGTGATTTCGAAGCGCCCATCACTCGCCCGCAGAACTTCGCTTGAAGTAAATCCCCGCCGGTCTGTCATATTGCCGATGAGAGTGCCCGCTGGGGAGAGGAGACTCAGCGTCCAATAGCGAGCGGGAGGGACTTCACCTTTTATGGTGTAATCGCAGTCAGGATCAAATGCGGCTCCGTCGCTGCTGCCTTGGGCAACGAAGCTCATGGCTTCCGATTCGCTTAAAGATATTTTGCCGGAATAAGCCAGGATGGCGCGCGTGTAAGGATCGATTTCCGAGGCTTCGCTGCGCGGCCATCCAGTCCACGGACCTGCCTCGATTGCCGTAAAACCTTTCCCATGCTCGATCTCGATAAATGTTATGACCAGTCCGAGGAAAATGCCAAGGCAGCTAGCGGCAAGATATTTGCCGAGCATTATTGCCGGCGTCCATAAAGGGCTTTTCCTTACCGCAGCGGTGCCCAGGCTCATCCACCGCCTCCGGCCGTGCCTGCAGAGCGAGGGCCAGTTTGTCCGGCCGCACCGCCATTCTCTGCCGTGCCCTCGCTACGCTGCCTTTGCATGTTGGCCATGCTGGTTTCGATCCCCGTGAGAACCGCCGCAGCATTGGCCGGCAAGGTTGGGGGGCGCCGCGCTTCTTCGGAAACATTGGCCGAGGGCGGCGGCGGGCCGGCCGGGGCTGGCCTCCCGGGCAAAGGCTTCAGCTCAATCCCCTGATGGGCGTATTCCATGACGTCATGCCATGTGGCGGCGGGCAGGGTCCCGCCCGTCATATTATCCATCGGGGTATCGTCGTCGTTGCCAAACCACACCACACCGACATAATTGCCGGTATAACCGTCGAACCAGGCATCCTTATATCCATTGGTCGTGCCGGTCTTTCCGGCGACTTCGATATTGTCGAGCTGAGCCCGTTTCCCGGTCCCGGCGAGGACCACCTGCATCATCATCGAAACCATTGTTTCAATCGTTCTTTGATCGACAATCCGGTGCGGCGGCGGGGCATCGCGGTCGTGCCGGTAGACGACTTCGCCGCGGCTGTTGGTAATTTCTACCACCGCATAAGGGGGCGCACGCAAGCCCCCATTGGCGAAAGTGCAGTAGGCCGAAGCCATGTCGATCACCGTGACTTCGGCGGCGCCAATCGGCAGAGAGACCGTGTCTGCAAGCGGTGTTGTTAGGCCCATACTGCGCGCGGTCTCGATGATCTTCGCCCGTCCGCGTTTGGCTTCATCCCAAACATTGTTGTGCCCCGGCACGGAATTGGCCTCGCCAATCTTAACTGACAGCCAGACCGCAACCGTGTTCACCGAGCGTGCAAGAGCCTCAACCATTGGAAGCCAGCCTACACTATAGCCTTTGTAATTGTGCGGGCACCAATTGCCGATGCAAATCCCGCTTCCGTTGACTTTTGTCTGCGGCGTGAATTTGCCGGTCTCGAGCGCAGTCAGATAAACGAATGGCTTGAAGGAGGAACCTGGCTGGCGCAGCGCATCCGTGGCACGGTTGAACTGGCTTTCCCCATAGTCGCGGCCGCCAACCATCGTCCGGACCGCGCCTAGAGGATCGAGTATCACCATTGCGGCTTGCTTGGCATGGTAGGCCGGGCCGTGCTCGCGCAATTGATTTTCGATGATTTCGTCGGCGTGTTTCTGCAGATTGGTATCAAGCGCGGTACGCACGGTAAGAACACGCTCATCACCGAGCTTCTTCTCCTCGGCGAGCTTCTTCACCTCGTCATAGGCGTAATCGAGATACCATTCTGGAGTTACGTCCCTGCTGCGATCGACTGGGGTCGCAGGATTGCGCAGCGCCCCATAGATCTGTCCCTCAGTCAGATAGCCAGCCTCGACCATATTGTTCAAGACATCGGCTGCGCGTGCGCGCGCCGCCGGCAGATTGATATGTGGCGCATATTTTGTTGGCGCCTTGAAGAGACCGGCGATCATCGCCGCTTCGGCAAGCGAGAGATCGCGCACGGATTTGCCGAAGTAGAATTGCGCCGCAGCCTGTACCCCAAATGCGCCGCCTCCGAGATAGGCACGATCGAGATAGAGCCGCAATATTTCGCGTTTTGGCAGACGGAATTCGAGCCAGATGGCGAGATAAGCTTCTTTGATCTTGCGCTCCAGCGTCCGCCTGTTCGAAAGGAAAAGATTTTTTGCCAATTGCTGAGTGATGGACGAGCCGCCCTGGACGACCGAATCTGCCCGTGCATTAACGGTCAGGGCGCGCAGCGTTCCGATCACGTCGATCCCAAAGTGCTCGAAAAATCGCCGGTCTTCTGTTGCGACAACCGCGTGAATCAAATTTTGGGGAAGCTCATCGAATGATACGCTGTCATCATGCATGATGCCGCGGCGGCCGACTTCTTGGCCATAGCGGTCGAGAAAAGTTACCGCGAGGTCTGTTTTTTTCAGCCAGTCGTCCGACGTCTCAAGGAAGGCTGGTCCCGCAAGCGTGAGGGCGGCAATGCCGAAGCCAAGCCCAAGAGTCAGCGCTTCGCAGGCAAGTTCATTAAGAATACGCCGCCATCCCGCGATATGGAATTCATCCATGAAGGCGGCGAAGGAGGCGTAATTGTCGCGTGTACGCTCGAAGCTCGCATGGAGCGTGGAGTCGACATAGGCATCGATAGCGAGCAAAATCCGCCCGATTTTCCGGCGGAAGTGCGGCACTCGCGACCAATCGAACAATATTCTTTGCTCCCTCAATGACAGAGGCAAACCATAAAGGGGATGGCGCTAGTTTAGCAATCCCCTTGACGTTCATCAAAGCGAGGTGGCAAGCGGGCGCACATGCCGAACGATGAGATGAAATTATGCCGCAGCTCTCCCCGCCAAGCTTCACCGCCGCAGAACTCCAAGAAGACAAATCGAAAGGCAAGCCCGGCGCAGGCCTTGCCAAGCGTGGCGATAAGACACCTTTTTGGAAGCAGAAACCGCTTGAAGCCTTGACCTCCAAGGAATGGGAAAACCTCTGCGATGGTTGCGGCCGGTGCTGCCTTGTTAAGCTCGAGGACGAAGACAGCGGCAAAATTTACTTCACCGATATCGCCTGTAAGCTTTTCAATGCGGACACTTGCCGCTGTGCTGATTATGCTCACCGCAGCCGCAAGGTACGCGATTGCATCAAATTGACCCCTGAAAAAGTTCGGGCGCTAAGCTGGCTGCCGCCGACGTGCGCTTACCGCCTCATTGCCGAGGGGCGCGATCTCGCCTGGTGGCATCCGCTTGTCTCAGGATCGGCAAAAACCGTGCATGAGGCCGGGGTATCCGTGCAAGGGCGAATAAGAGCGTCGGAAAAAGAGGTCAAGCTTCAGGATTATCCCGGCCATATCGTGGACTGGCCAGGAAAAAAGCCACGGGCGCCCCGGCCTAAGGCCGCCAAAGCAGCGCGCTCAACCGCGGCACCTCATGGCTGACGCTTGAGCATGGCCTCTGACTTTGGAGGGTGATGCAATGTCCACAAAAATCGCGTTTTTGGTGAAATAATCCGCACTCCGGCTGTCATTTCAAAGATTTTCCAAAATTCGATATATGCCATGCTGCGAAGAAGCCCCGATTGATGAATCACTGCTATTGCAATTCTCGGCGGTCAGCTAACAGCAGATTGGCGGGCCTCGTCCGGAAATCTCTTTCAATCCGGAAATCTCTTTCAAGAGGTGTTGACTTGAACCATGGATGAAGCGGACCGAGCCAATGTTTTGCCTGGCGAGCCAGAGAGCATGAGGGCAGGCCGCCTTCAGCTGCCCTTGGTAAGTGTCATTGTCATCAATTTCAATTATGGGCGATTTCTTCGCGCGGCGGTTGATTCCGTTTTTGGCCAGACCTATCCAAATATCGAATGTGTCATCGTCGATAATGGCTCTAACGATGAAAGCGGTGCCGTATTACAAGCCATCGAGGCGCGCTACGCGGGCGTAAAAATCATCCGCCGCCCCGATAACGGCGGCCAGACCAAGGCAGCGCTGGAGGGATTTGCAGCATCCTGCGGGCCCTATGTCATCTTCCTTGACGCCGACGATTTTCTCCTCCCCCACTGCGTCGAGACCCATATCTTTGTCCATCTTTCTTTGCGCATTCATGTGGGGTTCACCTCCGGCGACATGCTCCAGGCCGCCGGCGGCCAAGTGGTTCTTGGAACCGAACACGCATTCAACCGGCTGATGCAAACGGGGCGCGGGATTAAGCCTCGCGCCGTACGTCCTTACCGGCACATGCTTGGAGAGGCTTGGCCGCCCGGAAATTTCGACCGTTCTATTCTCGAGACACTTCGGTTCGCCGGGCTGACAAAGGAATGGGTCTGGTCACCGACATCGGCCAATTGCTTTCGCCGCGATGCGCTTTCCCTGTTTTCCGATAATCCCGCGCTTCAAAATCTGAGGACTGGCACGGACCTCTATTTTTGTCTTGGAATCAATGCCGTCAGCGGAAGTGTTCTTATCGATGCTCCACTCGCGGTCTATCGCCTGCATGGCGGCAATGTGTTTTCACAGAGGCCTCAATTGAACAAAGTTCTTTGTTATGAGCCGGGCGGCAGCGGCGATAGCAATATAAATGCAAGAGCGGTGTTGATCGATCATTTGATTGTGCGGGCTGATCGTTTCGTCGAACGCGGCTGGATTTGGATTCATTATTTGTGGCTGCTCTGGCGCATGGATTGCGAAAATCCGGGTTTCGCTGGGCCGCGCTGGATGCAGCGGTCGCGCGGGGCAGTTGCATTTGTAAAACATTATGAATCGGCCTCTGCGCTCTTCGGGGGCCTTGCGATCAAGATGTGGCTGGCCTTGCGCTTCGTGCCCTTGAAAGTGATTTCGAATCTGAGGAAATCCTCAGTCTGATAAAGCTCCGGGTTCAAAGGCGCGACTTTTGGTCACGCTATCTTTGTCAGGAAATTTTTTGTCAGGAAAATTGAATTGCATCGTTCCTCGATGCGCTCTTTTTCCTCGTGGCGAGGCGGCACAATCTGTCTCAGATTTGCCGCGGTGTTGCCGGAAAGTGAGCTTCGAGTCATGCGACCGATGGCTGGATGGGGATAGCAGGAAATGGGTTTTCTTCTTCCTTGGTGGCTGCCGCTCTCGGTTTTCGTTTGGGCAGTGCAAATGGCTGTCTTCCACGGGGCCGGGCTCTTCTTCGAGTGGAGTGACCGGACGGGTATGCTTTCATCCTTTAAGGTGCGCGATAGTGACCGGCTGACCTATTTCGAGCTGTTACCCCGCGTGCTCTTCAACCAGATTTTTGTCCTGCTTCCAGCCATGGCTGCCTTTCAATATGCCGGGCTGGCTTTTACGGGCGCGCCGCATTTGAGCGCACTGCATTTCATCGGCGCCATGCTGTTCATGAGCGTGGGCCATGACATTGTCCAATATGTTTTCCACCGCTTTGTGCTGCACCGCCCCAGCTTGATGCGCAAGCTCGGCCACAGTGTTCATCATTCGACAGGCGCCAGCAAAAGCATCAGCGCCTGCTACATGAGTCCGGCGGATTTTTTTCTCGAAATCGTTCTGCCCTATCTTGTGCCTTTGGCGCTTGTAGGAGCCGGCGCTGATGTGTTTTTCCATATCCTTATTGCAAGCCTTGGGGCGTTTGGCGGACTTTATGAACATTCAGGCTATGATTTTGCGGTCCGGCTGCATCAAGGCAAAGGAGCCAGTTCCAGGCTGCAACCTCTTGCTTGGCTCGCCGTGCTGGTGACGAGCAAAGCGCATGGCGAACATCATCGGCGCAGCAGCGTCAGCTTTAGCGACGGTTTCGGCTCGCCGGGGATTTGCGACACGATTTTCAAGACTCGCTGGGATCTCGCCGAAGCCGGCCGGAAAGTCCCGGCCCGGCAACGCTAGCGTGTGCTGCGAGCTAGCGCAGGCTTGCCTAGACCGGGGATGAAGTGCATCCGCCCCCAAGTCCGCTGGCGGCTGCCAGGAATCAAGGCTCAAATCCTTCAAAGATGATCTGGTCTGCCCATGCGAGCGCGCGCTTGGCGTCCTCTTGTGAACGGACCGTCCAAGTCAAGACAGGCATGCCGATGGCCTCACGGCAAAGCAGCGGGACGGGATGCGGCAAATCATCCATATTCCACGACAAAAAATCGGGCCGCGCCAGTGGAAAGTCCCGGAGGTCCGAGAAACTCGCCCGCTTTTCCGGCGGGAGGACAGCCCATTCGGCATCATCGTAGCGTGCTTGCGCGACGAGCCCCAAAGGGCACGCTATACCTGAGGCACGCAGATGCACGAGGACAGCGGGATCGTAACTTTTGAGGCAAACGGAACCTCCGTAGGCGCCAACAGTGGCGAGAGCGCGGTCCGCGAGACGCATATCGCCGTCGAAGCGGCTTTTGATCTCGATGATCACTGCGACACGCCCGCCAATGCCTGCGAGAAATGCCGATAAGGGGATGATCCTTTGGTCACACGCCCGATAGGCGAAGCATCCGAGTTCTGCCGCGCTGAACGAATCAACGCGGCCCTTCCCCTCGGTCAAACGGTCGAGGGTGAAATCATGGAACACGACGGCTTCGCCGTCTCTCGTGCATTGGATGTCGCATTCGATCGCGTAGTTCTTTGTAATCGCAGCGGCGGCGGCGGCGGCCGTGTTTTCAACCAATCCGGCCCGTTTGGAATGAAGACCCCGATGCGCGATCGGCCGCGCTGTCAGCCAATCCGGAGCATTTATAGTCCATCTCATCAGACGCTGGTAATTTCGAACAGGGCTTCGATCTCGACGGCACAATCAAGCGGCAATTCAGCAACGCCAACCGTCGATCTTGCATGGCGGCCCTTGTCGCCCAGAACCTCGACCATTAAATCCGAGGCGCCATTCATCACACTTGCGAGACTGGTGAAACCCGGTGCGGCATTGATGAATCCACCGAGCCTGATGCAACGGGAAATCCTCTCGAGATCACCCAGGGCTGACTTGGCTTGCGCAAGAAGATTTATGGCGCAGAGGCGGGCGGCCGCTTGACCTGAGATGTGTGATACCGTCACACCGAGCTTGCCTATGTGAGCGGGATCGAGCTTGCCATCCGGGCCAAACGCTAGCTGCCCAGAAATAATAAGAAGCGAGCCTGAAAAGACAAAAGGAAGATAGTTGGCGACCGGCGCCGAAGGGATGGGAAGCGAAATTCCCAATTCTTTTAATCTCTCTTCGGCCGTCATGGAGCCCCCCATAAGTCGATCGTTACCCAAAAGCGCAAATGCTGTTGATTGTAAAGCAGGAAGAGGCAAACTGCCCTGCAAGGGTTGCCAGTTGAGCCGCGAAATCCTAGACTTATTTATGGTGAAATTACCGCAAGTCCAGCAAGATCCTGCGTGGGAAACCGTTCCGGCGTGGTCTTAGGAAAAGAGACGTGCGGTTTGCTGACAGCGAAGAGAGATCACAAGCTAGCGTGGCTGCAAAGCCAGGCGTGTGGATGATTGCGCTTCGCCGGGGCAGGCCAAGATGCAAAGGGCACCGTGCCCGCCGCCCGCGCAAGGTGGCTGTGATTTCGCATTCTCCGCCGCTGGCATAAGGTTGGCAGGGGAGTTTCGTCCATCGTTCAAGGAACTATTGCTCATGCAATTTCATACCCGTCCGCTGCTCGCGGCCTTGACCCTTACCTCGATCGCTTTGTCACCTTTGACGGTATCCGCAACAAATGCCGCGGCCGCAACCGCCGGGCCATCCCCTCAAGCAAAGACGGATCCAGCAAGAAGGATTTCGCTTGCCTCGCACCGCGCTGTGTATGAGCTGACGCTCACAAAATCGGTTGGCACCAAAAGCCCAACAGCTGCGCATGGACGCATTGCTTTCGATTTCACGGCCTCATCATGTGATGGCTATGTCCAGAATTTCCGGCAATTGACCGAATTACAGCCCGCTGAAGGCCCAACGCGTGTCTCCGACATGCGTTCCGCCACCTACGAAGACGCGAACGGCCGGAGTTTCGACTTCAAGATGCAAACAACCATCGATAATGGTTCTCCTGAATTGATCGATGGAAGGGCCCTAAAATTGTCTATGGGACGTGTGTCCGTGAGCCTGACCAAACCGAAACGCGATAAATTCGAGCTCGATTCCGGTGTGGTATTTCCAACCGAACATTTGAAACGCATTCTGGCGGCGGCGGAGGCAGGAGAGAGCTCGCTCGAAGTCAAGGTCTATGATGGTTCCGAGGAGGGGGATAAGGTGTATGAAACGACAACCTTTATTGGCCGTCCAATTGCCGATCCCGCTGTGGAAAAAGCCGCCCATATTCCAGAGCTGGATAATATCAGACGCTGGCCGGTTTCGATCAGCTATTTCGAGTCTGGCAAGAAGGACGACGCCCCAAGCTATGTTTTGTCGTTTGATCTTTATGAAAATGGAATTTCGCGCGCATTGAAGCTCGATTATGGCGATTTCGTTCTTTCGGGGGAAATGTCGAGTCTTGAGCTTCTCAACGAGCCGGCCTGCCCAAACTAGCCACGCTGGAAACTTTTCCATTCAGCAAAATTCGTGCGTCCATCTTCGTCTTGCAGGCGCGTGAACCTTTATGAGCGAGCCAGAGGTCATTTGCGAGAAAGCGGGCTGTTGCGGCCTCATCACGCTCAACCGGCCCAAAGCGCTCAACGCCCTAACCTTGAATATGGTACGCAAGATCGCGGGCGCGCTGGATGCATGGGAGAACGACTCAGGGGTCCGCTGCATCATTGCCAGAGGCGCGGGCGATAAGGCTTTTTGCGCGGGCGGGGATATCCGGATCCTTTATGAACTCGGCAAGGGGGGGCATTATGCCGAACAACTCAGCTTTTGGCGCGAGGAATACCAGCTCAACCGGCGCATTAAGCTCTATCCCAAGCCCTATATCACCTTGGCGGGAGGGATTGTTATGGGCGGAGGGGCCGGCCTTTCCTTGCACGGATCGCATGTCGTGGCGGGCGAAAATTTCGTTTTTGCGATGCCGGAGGCGGGGATCGGCTTTTTCCCGGATGTCGGCGCCACATTTTTTCTTCCGCGCTTGCCTTCACACGCCGGCGTTTATCTCGCTTTGACTGCTGCGCGGATGACTTGTGGCGACGCACTGGCATTTGGGGTTGCCTGTGCTCATGTTCCGTCGGCGCGGCACGCGGAGCTGGCACAAAGGCTGATCGGCGGTGAGGAGATCGAGCGTGCGATCGCAGCTGAGATGGCGCCGGCGCCTCAATCGGCGCTTGCGCCGCAAAGCGCGCTCATCGAGTGCTGTTTTTCCGCTCCGTCACTTGCTGCTATTCTCGCTTCTCTCGATGAGGCGGGCGAAGCTGGATCCGCCTTCGCGCGTTCGGCGGCTGAGGCCATGCGCTCCAAATCACCGTCGAGTCTTGCAATTGCTTTGCGTCAAATGCAAATCGGCGGCAAGCTTGATATTGACGAGGCATTGCGGACTGAGTTTCGAATTGTTTCGCGCATTGCAAGAAGCCATGATTTTTACGAGGGCGTGCGCGCCGTGATCGTTGACAAGGACAATCATCCGCACTGGAATCCAGCCAATATTGCCAGCGTCGAATCAGCGGTTGTTGATTCTTATTTTGCTCCGCTTGGCGAAGGCGAACTCGAATTTAGGAAGCAATAGGTGCTTCGTAAAATTTTGCGCGGATCACGTAAGATGGCGGTCCCCCCAGATTCGGGAGCAGCCATACGATTTGGCGAGCCAGAACGTGGAGCGGAGGAGAACCGCGCGGGACTTTTCTTGGTCGTGTTCATGCGCCTGCTCGCGGCACTTTGGGTGATCCAAGGGCTCATGCAATGGAGTGCGATCCTGCTCCCGTCCGATTCGGTTTTTGACAAACTGAGCGCTTTGAGCGGAGCAGCTCTGATTTTTTTTGCGATTTTGGACCTTGTCGCAGCAGTCGGCTTATGGCTGGCGACCCCTTGGGGCGGTGCGATTTGGCTGCTCAGCGCCATCGCGCAAATCGCGGCCTCGCTGGGGCTGCCGGGATTCTTTTCGATACTTTGGGCTGGGGCCGATGCCGTGCTCATTGTTATATATTTCGTCTTGACTTGGGAGGCGGGCCAGGAAGGCACGGCGAGAGATTTCATACGCAGGAGAGACACCATACGCAGATGGTGATCTTGCAGCCCTTGGCGAGCGCATGAATGTGGAAGTCAACTTCTTTTTGGGCCCGCAATGCGAAGCGGCACAGGATCGGTTTCCAAAAGACCATAGAGCAGATGATCCTGCCAGATCCCGTTGATCCGCAGATAAGCCCGCGCATAACCTTCCCGGGTAAATCCGCTCCGTTCCAAGAGCCTGGTCGAGGCCACATTATGCGGTATGCATGAAGCTTCAACCCGGTGCAGGCGCAGCGTGCCGAAGGCATAGGCGATAACGGCGCGGACCGCGGCAGACATGAAACCTTGCCGGGCGAACGGCGCGCCAATCCAATATCCGAGGGTCGCCGACTGCACGACTCCGCGCTTGACCTGCCCAAGAGTGAGCCCCCCAACCAAAATATCGTCATCGCGGAAGATCAGGAATGGGTACGCTTCGTCATTTGCAATTTCCAGATGGTTACGGCGCACACGGCGCCGGAACGAAGTGCGAGTGAGATCATCGCTTGGCCAGGTCGGTTCCCAGGGTGTCAAAAACGCCCGGCTTTGTGCACGCAAATCTGCCCAGGCTTCGTAGTCGTTCATTACTGGCGGCCGCATGTAGAAACCGTCGCCGCGCAACAGGATCACGGCATAGGGAGACGGGTAAAGACCGAAAAGTGCCATGAAAACGAGCCCTCAAATCCCCCGGAGCTGCGCTGCGACACGGCCGGGGCCAAAGACTTTGGCCACGGGTCCGATCGCCGCGACGGTTGGCGGCGATCGGAGGGCGCGCGCTCCCGCCGCGCGGATTTGCGCCAAATCCAGGCGATCGATGGCCGCAACAATTTCATCACGCGTGAGGATCCGGTTGAAAGCCATCAGCTGGCGGGCGATTTGTTCGCTCCGGGCAGCGGGCGATTCGAGCGCGGCGAGCAGCGAAACCTTCATTTGCGCCTTGGCACGGCGCACTTCTGCTTCACTGAGATCAAGCGCTGATTGTCCCAAACAGTCGAGGGCGACGGGCATCAATTCGGCGATATCCCGCGCGCTCGTTGCGGCGTAGAAGCCGAAGACGCCTGCGTCCGAATATCCCCAGTGAAAGGCATGGATGGAATAGGCGAGACCACGCGCCTCACGTACCTCCTGAAACAGACGTGAGGACATTCCGCCGCCGGCTGCATTGGCGAAAATTTGCATGGCATAGAAATCCTCATGCGCATAGCTCACGCCCTCAAAGCCGATTGCAATATGGGCCTGTTCGAGCCGGCGGCGCAAGCGTGCATCACCGCCCTGATAGCGCGCCGGTGTGGCATTTTCCTCCGCGGCATTCGACGGAAACCGCGCGAATCTCTGTTCAACTGCCTCGCGGATCGAAGCGTGATCAACTGCCCCGGCTGCTCCAATCACCGTTTCCCCAGCACGATAGTGAGCATCGAGATACGTACTGATGGCGTCCCGGCCGAACCCTGAAACATTTTCCCTTGTGCCGAGAATAGGGCGCCCGATTGGCTGACCCGGGAAAGCCGCCGCATTGAGGATTTCAAAGACGAGATCGTCGGGCGTATCTTCAACGGCGCCGATTTCTTGCAGGATGACACTCTTTTCGCGTTCGAGCTCCACATTGTCGAAAGTGCTATCGGTCAAAATGTCGGCAAGGATATCGATCGCAAGCGGAACGTCCTCCGCCAAGACATGGGCGTAATAGGCTGTATGTTCAGTGCTTGTCGCCGCGTTGAGATCGCCGCCGGCCGTCTCGATTTCCTCTGCGATATCGCGCGCCGAGCGCCGCCGCGTCCCCTTGAACGCCATATGTTCGAGGAGATGCGAAATACCATGCTCGTTCAGACGTTCGTGGCGCGATCCAGCGGCAACGAAAACACCAATCGAGGCAGTTTCGACATGGGCCATGCGTTCGGTGGCGATTCGCAGACCAGATGGCAGAGTTGTGATCTCGACGCTCATGAAGCAGCCCGCTTTTGAGCAGGTGCGGCGCGGGCGCGAATGAAACGCTCGATTTCGCTTTGGTCGTTGGGCAAAATCGAAAATCTTTCCTCTTTTTTGAAAAGACCGGCGAGGTGGCCGGGCAGTTCTGGGCGCAGGCCCGTCGCGTGCTCGATCGCATCGGGGAATTTACCGGGGTGTGCCGTGCCGAGAACCACAATTGGGCTTGCTGGGGCATTTACATTGACCCTGCGCGCGGCGCTTATGCCAACGGCGGTGTGCGGGTCAGCGAGATAGAAGGCACCCCGCCAGTTCCGGGCTATCTCCTGTGTGGTCGCGGCTTCGGAGACGCTATAGGCATCAAACTCGGCGCGAATGGCCTCAAGCGGCCCGGGCGCGATCGAGAACCCTCTCGATTGCCGCAGCCGCTCCATCAAACCGCGAAGCGCCCCGGAGTCCCGTCCATATGCTTCAAAAAGCAGACGTTCGAAGTTCGACGAGACCTGAATATCCATCGAGGGCGACTGGGTTGGCTGAACGGCTTGAACAGCATAGTCGCCAGTTGTGAGCATACGAGCGAGAATGTCATTTGAATTTGTCGCGATGACCAGCCGGTCGATCGGAAGACCCAGGCGTTTCGCCATCCAGCCGGCGAAAATATCGCCGAAATTGCCGGTTGGTACGGCAAAGGAGACTTTCCGGTGCGGAGCGCCAAGCACGGCAGCGCTTGTGAAATAATAGACTGCCTGGAAAAGAATTCGCGCGAAATTGATCGAGTTCACCCCGCAAAGATTTAGTTCTTCGCGCAGGACTCTATTATTGAACATGGCTTTCACGATCGCCTGGGCATCGTCGAAAGTGCCTTCCACCGCGATCGTGTGGATATTCGGCGCGTCGACCGTGGTCATCTGGCGCCGCTGTACATCGGAGACGCGGCCATGGGGATAAAGGATGAACACATCGACTTGCGGCAGGCCTGCAAAGGCCTCAATCGCGGCGGCGCCCGTATCGCCTGACGTTGCGCCGATGATAGTTGCCCGCCTGCCGCGTGCCGCGAGAACGTAATCGACGAACCTGGCCAGCAGTTGCATGGCGAGGTCTTTGAACGCGAGCGTCGGCCCGTGAAACAACTCAAGTACGAAAAGATTAGTGTCGATTTGTCTGAGGGGAGCGACCGCCGGGTGCCGGAAGCTTCCGTAGGCAGCCGCGATCATCTCGGGCAGGGCCGCGGCCTCGCTTCCTTCTCCAAGGAAGGGCTTGATGACCGCTTCCGCAACATTGCCGTAAGCCTGCCCCGCGAAGCCAGCAATTTGGGCTTGAGAGAATTGCGGATAGGCTTGCGGCAGATAAAGTCCGCCGTCTGGCGCAAGGCCGGCAAGCAGCGTTTCAGTGAATTGAATGGGGGGCGCCTCGCCGCGCGTTGAAATGTATTTCACTTGCTAAACCTGCGTCTCTCACGCGGTAGGATGAAGTGCATCTATCTAACATAAACCCGTTGAAGGGCTAGCCTGGCAGGTGCGGCGGTTTCTTGACGGGCCGCCAGCACCGGCTCTCTGAATATCTAAGTTGCCGCAGCCTCTCGTACCACGCCCAAGAGGGCACCCTTAAGTCCTAGCGCCTTGCCGAGCGAAGACCGCAAAGATACCGATCGCCGCGAGGGCGAGCGCAAACCAGGTCATGGCGTAGGAGAAATGGTTATTTGGAAGGTTGCGGTCAATCGTGCCTCCCTTCGGCCAGCCTCCAGGAACGGGCGTATCGTCGGCATTTAGTATAAACGGTGCCGTTGTGGTCAAACCGAAATGCTGTGCGATCACGCGAGGATCAAGGGTGAAATATTGTCTGGCGGCGGGATCATCGGCGGGGGTGAAAAAATTGCGCGGCTCCGGCGGGGACATCAGACCAGTCACCACGATTTCACCCTGGAGTTGACCGGGGAGACGGCTGCTTTGCTCCTTGCGGTCCATCGGCACAAAGCCACGATTGACGATGACATAGCCCCCCGATTTGAGCAGCAGGGGTGTAAGCACGAAATAGCCAGGTGCCGTGGCCGCAGGCCCCCCCGAGGGTCTAAACACGAGAGACTCTTCGCCATGCTCGAAGGTTCCAATGGCATAGACATGGCGGTACTCATAGTCCTCGGGCCGAAGCTTTGGCCATTCTTCAAGGGAGGGCACCGGCTGTGGCGCGGCGTTTGCTCTCGCCTCGATTTTGCCGATGAGCTCTTCCTTCCACTTAAGGCGATGGAGCTGCCACACTCCTAGCGACATCAGAATGGCAACAGTTACACAAGTGAAGACAGCGGGCCAAAAAAGCCTCGCCTGGCGCTCTGACATGATTTTATTCTTTGAGACGGCCTGGCTCGGCTTTATTGCGATATTGTAAGGCGATGAGTGTCGCTTTGAGCGGCCGCAGAAGACCCAAGCAAACAACAAGCGTCAGAGGAAGGAAGAGCACCAGATGGACCCAGAATGGTGGTTCATATTTGAGTTCCGTCCATAAGGCTGCGCCAAGAACGAGGAGACCGCCAATAAAGCTGACGAAGACTGCGGGGCCATCACCAGAATCAGCAAAGCTAAAATCAAGGCCGCAATTACTGCACTGCGGCGCAAGTGCAAGGAAGCCCGAAAAAAGACTGCCTCGGCCGCAGCGGGGACAGGTTCCCTTCAGGCCGCATACGAAAGGCGATTGCGGTGGATATTGCGCGTCAAGCCGCATCCATCTTCCTCAGATTATGACACTTTTAAGCGGAATTGCCCGTGACTTCCATCTTTTATTTTACCAGTGCCTTGCCTCGAAAGGCCGGGTATTCTGGGCCACGCTGGTACGGGTAGAGCTCTTGCAAAAAGGGCGGCCCTAGAGCCGCCCCTCGTTGATTTGCAAGGATTGGCATCTCAGCCTTCGATGACGCCTCCCCAGGATCCCCAGACGTAAATGCAGGAGAACAGGAACAGCCAAACGACGTCGACGAAATGCCAATACCAGGCGGCGAATTCAAAGCCCAGGTGCTGTTTTCTCGTAAACTGCCCGGCAAAGGCGCGAGCGAGGCAAACAGTGAGGAAAATCGTCCCTATGATGACGTGGAAGCCATGGAATCCCGTCGCCATGAAAAAGGTCGAGCCATAGATCGAGCCTTTGAACGCAAAGGGCGCATGGGCATATTCATAGGCCTGAACGCCAGTGAAAGTGGCACCCAGCAGAATGGTCAGGATGAGCCCCGCTTTGAGGCCAAAACGGTCATCGTGCTGAAGCGCGTGATGGGCCCAGGTCACGGTTGTGCCCGATGTCAGCAGAATAAGTGTGTTGAGAAGCGGGAAGCGCCATGGATTAAGAACTTCGGTGCCCTTGGGCGGCCATATGCCGCCCGTGAATTCAGCCCTCGAATATTCGTCGGCAAAGCCGGGGAAAAGGCTTGCATCGAAGAAGGCCCAGAACCAGGCCACGAAGAACATCACTTCGGAGGCGATAAACAGAATCATGCCATAGCGATGGCTGATTTGCACCACGCGTGTGTGGAAGCCCCCATGCTCAGCTTCCTTGATGACATCGCTCCACCATGAGAACATGGTGTAGAGAATGCCAAGGAGGCCGGCGCCGAAGATGTAGCTTCCGGGTCTGAGACCGCCGAACGAAATATGTTTCATCCACATAATTGCGCCAACAGCCATGATAAGGGCCGCAGCGGCTCCCACGATCGGCCAGGGGCTCGGATCGACGAGGTGATAATCGTGGTTCGGTTTTGCTTGAGCACCCGCCATCGGACTAGGTTTCCTTCCGCCTCATTAAGTCTGCACTGATAAAGGTCTGATATATTAAAACCGCAAGCGGCGGGCCGCCGCACATGCGGACCACTATTTAGCACATTGGCCTTTGCCGTGACAGAACGCGCCGGTCAAGGCGACTAATCGTCTCGTCACAAAGGTTTGTCTCCGGCTGCCACCACTCCGCCAGCAGGCTTGGTCACGAAAAAAGTATAGGAGAGGGTGATGGAATCCACCCCCGCCATCGCGGCATCTTTCTCGAGCGCCGGATCGAGATAAAACACGACGGGCAGTTCCAGTGTTTCACGGGGCGCAAGCTTCTGCTCGCTGAAGCAAAAGCAGGCGATCTTGTCGAAATAAGCGCCAGCATTATCCGGGCTGACATTGAACATCGCGCGTGCCGCCGACGCCCGGTCCGACATATTTGTAATCTTGTAATAAATGGTCGCGGTCTCGCCGGTATGCAGCTTGATTTCCGGCGTCTCTGGCTCGAATTTCCATGCAAGGCCTGGAGCAACATTCGCGTCGAAACGGACAATCAAGTCACGTGTGCCCCGCGCCTGCGGCGGAAGCTTGGCGACCTGGGGCGTTCCTGCGTATCCGGTCGCGGCACAGTAAAGGCGGTAAAGCGGCACCGCGGCAAAGGAAAGAGCGAGCATGGCAAGGCTTGCACTGGCAGCCACGATGGCGATCAGACGCTGGCGCTGGAAGGGCCGTTTTTGGGGGAGGTCCTCTGAATTCACTGTACGAAGCTCACAACGGCCGGCTCAGCACGCCGGGGCCAAGCTTCGCGATGGTGACGACATAAAACAAGAGGACAAAACACCCAATTGCGAGTGCAATCGCGATATTCCGCTGGCGCCTCGCCTTTTGTTGTTCGGCCGTCAGGACAATTCCTTGGATTTTGCTATCCGTCTTCATGGTTTCACCATGGCTGATTAGAACTCACAACATTGAGCAGCCGTTCGCCTGCGAGCTCAGCGAAAAGCAGAAAAAGATAAAGAATGGAAAAGCCAAACAATTGCATAGCGCACCGGTTGGCTTTGGGACCGGCGCGGTTCCGATGAACGCGCGCTGCAAACAACAGCATCGTGGCGCCAAGAGCGCCCGCGAGGACGCCATAAGCTGGGGAGGCAAAGCCCATAAGCCATGGTGCAAGGCCAAGCGGGGCGAGAAGAAGCGCGTAGAGAAAAATGTCGCGGCGCGTGCGATCCGGCCCCTTAACATTGGGCAACATCGGAATCCCGGCCCGGCCGTATTCCTCGGCCTTTACAAGAGCGAGAGCCCAGAAATGCGCAGGCGTCCAAATGAAGATAATGGCAAAGAGGACGATGCTCGCAAGACTTATTTCGCCAGTGGCGGCAGCATAGCCAACAACTGGAGGCAGGGCTCCGGCGGCACCGCCAATCACAATGTTCTGCGGGGTCGATCTCTTAAGCCACATCGTGTAGACGGCGACATAAAAAAAGATCGTGAATGCCAGAAGCGCAGAAGCGAGCCAATTGGCAACGATGCCGAGCGTCATGACAGAAAGCACGCAAAGAACGAGGCCGAAGCCAAGTGCGTCTTCTCTTCGCATCCTACCAGCTGGAATCGGACGGCTCTGGGTCCGCCGCATTAGCGCGTCGATATCAGCGTCATACCACATGTTGAGAGCGCCCGAGGCGCCCGCGCCGATGGCGATGGCAAGCAGCGAAGCAAAACCTATGATGGGATTGACATGTGAAGGCGCGACAAGAACCCCGGTGAGCGCAGTGAAGATCACAAGGGACATGACGCGCGGTTTCAAAAGCGCGACATAATCCGAAGGACGCGCGATGGAGACCGGAAAACTTTGACTGCTATCGCTGACGAAACTCATTTGGACTGTTTTTCAGGAGCCACTTTGCGCTGGATCTAATTGCGGCGGCGCCCTCCCGCCCTCGCTGGGCGGGAGGGGGATGTTGATTAATGGTCCGAACCGCTAATGACAGGAAGAGTCTCGAATGTGTGGAACGGAGGCGGAGAAGAGACCGTCCATTCGAGCGTAGTCGCTGCTGGGCCCCAGGGATTGTCACCAGCAAGCCTCTTCTTGGCAAATGCGTCATAAAGCAGGTAGATGAACAAAACCGCTCCGATGCCGGAAAGGTAGGCTCCGAAGGAGGAAATCCTGTTCCAGTAAGTGAAAGCGTCCGGATAGTCAATGTAGCGGCGTGGCATGCCCGCAAGGCCAAGGAAATGCTGCGGGAAGAAAGTCAGGTTCACACTGGCAAAGATCACCCAGAAATGTATCTTCCCGATTGCTTCGTTGTACATGTAACCGGTTATCTTAGGGAACCAATAATAGAACCCAGCGAAGATCGCGAATACGGCTGCCACAGATAGCACATAGTGGAAATGCGCAACGACGTAATAGGTCTCATGCAAGGCGCGGTTGGCGCTCGCATTGGAGAGAACGACGCCGGTGACGCCGCCGATCGTGAACACGAAGACAAAGCCAATCGCCCATAACATTGGCACCCGGAACGAGATCGAGCCGCCCCACATCGTTGCAATCCAGGAGAAAATCTTGATCCCGGTTGGTACCGCGATCACCATGGTCGCGAATGTGAAATAGCGCTGTGTGTCGAGCGACAGGCCGACGGTGTACATATGGTGTGCCCAGACCACCAAGCCGACCACCCCAATAGCGACCATAGCATAGGCCATGCCGAGATAGCCGAAGATGGGCTTGCGCGAAAATGTCGAGATGATCTGGCTGATGATGCCGAAGGCGGGCAGGATCATGATATAGACTTCAGGATGCCCAAAGAACCAGAACAAATGCTGGAACAAGAGGGGATCACCGCCGCCAGCGGGATCGAAGAAGGTCGTGCCAAAATTGCGATCCGTCAGAAGCATGGTAATCGCCCCAGCGAGCACCGGGAGAGTCAGTACCAGCAGGAACGCCGTCACCAGGATCGACCACGCGAAGAGCGGCATTTTGTGCAAGGTCATGCCGGGCGCGCGCATGTTGAAGATCGTGGTGATGAAATTGATCGCCCCAAGGATCGACGAGGCGCCGAGCAAATGGACAGAGAGTATGAGAAAATCCATCGCCGGGCCCGGGTGGCCTTCATTCGAAGAAAGGGGCGGATAAAGCACCCAGCCGCCACCGAAGCCCTTCATTCCTGGCGCCCCTTCGACAAACATCGAAATAACGGCAAGCGTAAATGAGGCGGGAAGCAGCCAAAACGACATATTGTTCATGCGCGGGAAGGCCATGTCCGGCGCACCGATCATGAGCGGCACGAACCAATTTCCAAAGCCTCCGATGAGCGCGGGCATGACCACGAAAAAGATCATGATCAGACCGTGCATCGTGATGGTCACGTTGTAGAGGTTCTTCGCCGCGTCGGTGGCCGTCTCCGGCGAAGCGCCATGGAGGATCTGTGCCAGAACGTTGAAGACCTGAATGCCCGGCTCCTGCAACTCCATTCGCATCAAGACCGACATGCCGCCGCCAATAAAGCCGGCGATGACCGCGAAAACGATATAGAGAGTGCCAATATCCTTGTGATTGGTGGAGAAGAGAAACCGGCGCCAGCCTGTCGGATGGGCATGCGCCCCATGCTCTTCATGGTGTTGGGTACGTCCCATTATGTTCGCGGACAACGTTAGTCTCCTCAAAACTTGAGTTTGCAGTTTCGGCTACTGCTGCTTTGCGGCAGATGCGTCCGCAAGACGGAGCGGAGTGCTATCCTTAGAAGCGAATTTTTTGGCGGCCTCGGCAAGCCAGGCGTCATATTTTTCCTGACTTACGACACGAATGGCAATCGGCATATCTGAATGATCCTTGCCGCAAAGCTTCGTGCACTGGCCATAATAGACGCCCTCGCGCTCGGCTTTGAACCACGTCTCGTTCATCCGGCCGGGAACAGCATCGATTCTTATTCCAAACGAGGGAATGGTGAACGCGTGAATGACATCGGCCGCGGTGACCTGGACGAGCACAGTTTTGCCGACGGGTACGACCGCTTCGTTATCCACGGATAGCTGGCGGATATCACCCGGCTTCAGGTCGGCGGCCTGAATCATCTCGGAATCGAATTCGAACCCGCCACCCTGGTCTTTAGGATAGGTGTATGTCCAATACCATTGCTTCCCTGTCGCCTTTAGCGTGATGTCCGCCGCCGGCATGGTCAGTTGATGGGTGAGCAACCGGAAGGAGGGAATGGCAATGACGACGAGGATCATCACCGGCGTCACGGTCCAGGCGACTTCGAGCCCAGAATGATGAGTGGTACGTGTGGGAGTCGGATTGGCCTTTTCGTTGAACCTGAAGATGACATAGGCCAGCAAAGCAAGAACGAAGACGCAGATAAAAGTGATGATCGGCAGCAAAATCCAATTGTGAAAAAATACAATTTCCTCAGCGATGGGTGTGGCGGCTGCCTGCAAGCCCACCTCCCCAGGCTCAGGATAGCCATCGGCAAGCGCCACGCCTGGCAGTAGAGCCATAAGCCCAACGCTTCGCTTCAAGAAGCTGGTGCCAATGTTTGCGATTCTCATGCGCCGGCACTTGCTCCGCGTCCAATCTGGCGTATCCGTCATCTCTCCCGCACTTCTTGATTAGAGTCCACACTAGGCCGGTTGAAAACCACAAACGCGTAATCAGCGCAACCGGCTGCATTGCGGCATAAACGCGCGTTGAATTGAAAGAAGAGGCCCCGTCCGGGCCGGCAGGATTTGCGTCGACAGGATATGCGTTCAGGAAGCCTTTCCAAAATACTTTGCGACGGGGACCCTTGGCCCGGCAAAGGGGCAGGGCAGATCACAGGAGATGCGGCTTGTGAGCGAGGGGGATGTTCTTGCTGCCGGTTAAGCTTAAATGACGCAGCGGTCAGCTTTTCTTGCGAAATGCATCGATCGAGATCACTTTTGGCTCGCCCTGGGCCGAAGCATCCTCCGGACCCTCAGGCTGCATTGCTCCGCTTGCTTCTTCGCGCTGCCTTGCAGTTCCGCCCGCCGGCAAAGGCGAGGGCGTGGTTTCCATAACCTTCGCATCGGCTATTTGCGGCCGCGCAGTCTCGGCTATCGGGGCGAGAATGTCTCCGGCATCACCCTCGACAGCAAATTTCGCTTCAAATCCAGCGGAGGGATCGAAAAAGCGTGTCACCGCATCAAAAGGGATGAGCAGCATCTCAGGGACATTCCGGAATGACAGCCCCACCTCGAAAGCCTCTTCGGTGACGCTCAGGTCCCAAAATTGATACTGCAAAACGATCGTCATTTCGTCCGGATAGAGCTCACGCATCCGCGGCGAAAGCCGCACGCCCGGCGCATGGGTGCGGAAGCTAATGTAAAAGTGATGATCTCCGGAAAGGCCGTCACGGGCCGTATCGGAAAGGACTCGCCGGACGACTCCCCGCAAAGCATCCTGAACAAGGAGATCGTAACGGATCAGGTCAACCGCCATCCAGCCTCCTCGCGCACTCGACCGAAATCCCTTTGCAAAGCTGCTTCCTTGCGGAAGTGGAGGCTTCTGTTGCCAGGTGCCTCCGGACCCCGCCTTGAAGTGCTACCTCCAAGGACTTAATTTCGGTGCCGTCACCGCGTTACGCGGCGAGAGCGACCGGAGCATAGTTGTCGTTGGCAACTATAAGTTCGGCCCGATGACGGCGGAACCATGCCGGGCAAAAGGCTGTCCTTTACACTCCCCGTCGAACCTATTTCGCCCCCGCCAAAACCTGCCCTGCACATGGAATGCTGCGAACAAGCTTTGGTGGAGGCGCCGGGTACCGCCCCCGGGTCCGAAGAGCTTATTCCGACGCCGTTTATCGCCATAGCCACACGAGGCGGCAATCTCAATATAGCACGATGGCGCCCTTTTCAAAGGGGAAGGCCCAATCTGAGCATGAAGCCGCGGCTATTATTTCAATGTTCTTGGCGGGCTAGCAGCGGCGCGCTAAGGTCGAGCTCGATATATTCATCAGCGGCGTGCGGCTTCTAAACGGGCTGCCGGCAGTGGAGGAAGAAAATGGCGGGCAAAACCGACTTTACTCCTGATGAATGGAAGACTCTTTTAGAAAGCGTGATGATGGCGGGGCTCGCGGTGACTGCCGCCGATCCCAGCGGACTATGGGGAACTCTCAAGGAGAGCATGGCTATTGCTCGCACGGTCATTAGCGCCGAACACGACGCGAATGCGACAGAACTTATCCGGGCGCTCGCCAGTGAGTTCGAAACAAGCGAGGGGAGGGCGATCGCACGCGATGGATTAAGGACGCAGCTCTCAGGCAAAACGCCTTCCGAAATTGTCACGAAATCCCTGGCCATCCTCAAGGAAGCGGCGGGTATTGTCAGTGCCAAGGCTCCGGCGGAGGCACTCGCTTTCACGGGCTGGCTCCAGCATATCAGCCAGGCGGTTGCAGAAGCGGCGGCGGAAGGCAGTTTTCTTGGGTTTGGCGGCGTGCGAATCAGTGAATCGGAAAAGGCGACCCTTGCGCATATTTCTGAAGCTCTTGGCCTCGCAGCCTGACTGCTAGCCAAGGGCCTATGCTTGGGGGAAGTGATTTTTGCGCGAATCCCCGCCAGTATACTAAATCGGAAAAAGTTCGGGTCACGGAGCCCCCCGTGATC
>Ga0209061_1001171_pt1 | contig 47244 bp, 44 predicted proteins | sample Coa_R1_10_FD_187157 | JGI IMG/M metagenome (GOLD analysis project Ga0209061, IMG submission 187157) | Surface soil microbial communities from Centralia Pennsylvania, which are recovering from an underground coalmine fire - Coalmine... | ecosystem: Environmental > Terrestrial > Soil >...
GCCGCTGGTAGATGATCTCTGCTGGGGTCACGGTGATGGGCTCCTTGGTCTCTTGCTCGAAACCACAGAGTCCATCGCCGGACCCCCCTACGTGGGGGATGTGCAACCTCATCCCTCGGTCCGGAAGGCCTAGCGCCGACCGGGAGCCATGGCTGGCTTCAATCGGTGCCGGGGTGCGCCCGTTCGACGATGGCACCGAGATCGGCTTTGCTCGGGAGCGTCCCGAGGGCATGGCCCCAGTCGCCGCCGAGGCGGCTGGCACAGAACGCATCGGCGACCGCCGGGTGACCCCAACGGACGAGGAGGCTTGCCTGGAACGCCGTTGCCATTGCTTCGACGATTCGACGCGCACCGAGCTCGGCCTGCGTGTCCCCATCCTTCCCGAGAACCTGGAGCCGCAGCTGCTCGCGCAGGGAGGAGACCGCTTCGTCGAAGCGGTGGTCGGCAGCGGCTGCCGACGCGAGCTCGTTCATGAAGGCGTCGAGGGACGCCGGTGCACGCCTGATGGCTCGGAGCACGTCGAGGCAGATCACGTTCCCTGAACCCTCCCAGATTCCGTTGAGCGGGCTTTCGCGAAACAGCCGTGGCAGGATCGATTCCTCGACATAGCCGTTTCCGCCGAGACACTCCAGGGCCTCACTGACGACGGCTGGTTGACGTTTGCATACCCAGTACTTGGCAATTGCGGTCGCCAGGCGGCGAAATGCTCGCTCACCCTCGTCCCCGTCGCGCTCGTGAGCTCTTGCCAATCGGATCATTGTCAGCGTCGCCGCCTCCGATTCGATCGCGAGGTCCGCAAGGACGTTGCGCATGAGTGGTTGGTCGACCAGGGCAGATCCGAAGGCCTGTCGGTGGGAAGCATGGAATACGGCTTGCGCGACCGCTTGACGCATCCCTGACGCCGCCCCGATCACGCAATCGAGCCTGGTGTGGTTCACCATCTCCATGATGGTGGCCACGCCGCGACCCTCCTCACCGAGCATCTGCGCCCATGCACCGTCGAGCTCAACCTCTCCGGACGCATTGGAACGGTTCCCGAGCTTGTCCTTGAGCCGCTGGAACCGAAGGGCATTGGGCTGCCCGTCGGGGTCGAAGCGGGGAACGAAGAAGCACGACAGGCCGTGAGGAGCTTGGGCGAGCATCAAGAAGAGGTCGGACATCGGAGCAGAGCAGAACCACTTGTGTCCCGTCAGCCGATAGGCGCCTGAGGCGTCGAGCGGCACCGCGGACGTCGTTGTCGCCCGAAGGTCGGATCCCCCCTGCTTCTCGGTCATGCCCATGCCAGCGAGCGCACCCTTCTTGGCGTGTACCGGTCTGAAGCCCGGGTCGTAGACCGTGCTGGTCAACGCTGGTACCCACAAGGACAACACGTCGCGGTCCGCTGCCGCTTCGAGCGCCGGAAGTGCCGCGTAGGTCATCGAGACCGGGCAGCCATGGCCGGCATCGACTTGGCTCCATACGTAGAAGCCCGCTGCGCGGACCACCTGCGCCCCCGGACGCTCCTCCGTCCACGGCCCTGCGTGCAGGCCGTAGCCGATCGCGACCTCCATGAGGCGGTGGTAGGACGGGTGGTACTCGACGACGTCGAGGCGGTGGCCGAATCGATCGTGGGTTCTCAACACCGGCGGGTAGGCGTTCGCGTCGAAGCCCCAGCGGATCACCTCTGGATCTCCCGCAAGCCGGCCGAGCTCGCTGAGCGATTCGATGGCCCACGCACCGTTCTCTCGCCGTACCCCATCCGCCAGGGCTTGGTCCGAACCGAAGACGTCATAGTCCTGGAGCGGGGGTGGTTGGTTCAGGACCTCGTGGGTTGCCACCGGCCCTGAGCCTACGCGGGTGCGGGGGACGCCGGATTGACGTTTACGTTAACTGCGCATAAGGTTTCGGGATTCTTCGACGATCCCGAGGACCTTCCGAACCGATGGATGGGCCCGTTGCCGGCAATGGTGCCGGGGCGATCGGGCATCTTGGGCGCGTCTCGATTCCCGGGACGCCCGGACACCCACCCGAGCACGGCCAGTCCCCGCAAGGGCGACCCGATCGCTACAAGTGGATCGCGCTCGTCAACACGACCATGGGCTCGCTGATGGCGACCGTCGACGGGTCGATCGTTCTGATCTCGCTGCCCGACATTTTCCGCGGCATTCGCCTCGATCCGCTGCGCCCGGGAAACAGCTTCTACCTTCTGTGGATGATCCTGGGCTTTCTCGTCGTCACCAGTGTCTTGGTGGTGAGCCTGGGCCGGCTCGGCGACATGTTCGGTCGGGTACGCATCTACAACCTCGGCTTTGCGCTGTTCACGTTCTTCTCGTTGCTTCTGACGATCACGTGGATGACCGGGCCGGCCGGAGCGATCTGGCTCATCGTGATGCGCCTCCTGCAAGGCATCGGCGCGGCGATGGTCTTCGCGAACTCTGCGGCGATCCTCACCGACGTATTTCCTTCGCACCAACGGGGTATGGCCCTCGGAATCAATGGTGTTGCCGCTACGAGCGGGACGTTCATCGGGCTCGTTGTCGGCGGGATTCTCGGACCGATCGACTGGCGCCTAGTGTTCCTCGTCTCGGTTCCTATCGGGCTGTTCTGCACGGTCTGGGCGTACACCAAGCTCCATGACGTCCACCCGCCACGGCCGACCCCGATCGACTGGGCTGGGAACCTCACCTTTGCCGCCGGGCTCATCTCGATCATGATCGGGATCACCTACGGGATCGAGCCCTACCGCAACCACACCATGGGCTGGACGAGCCCGGCGGTGATCACCGAGCTGAGCCTCGGGGCAGCGTTGATGGTTGCGTTCGCGATCATCGAACGGCGCGTCCCCCATCCCATGTTCCGGCTGCCGCTGTTTCGGATCCGGGCCTTCACGGCGGGAATCCTGGCCAGCTTCCTCCTGGCGGTTGGCCGGGGCGGGCTGATGTTCATGCTCATCATCTGGTTGCAGGGCATCTGGCTCCCCCTGCATGGCTATGACTTCACGCGCACCCCGCTATGGGCGGGGATCTACATGCTTCCTCTTACTGCGGGGTTCCTGCTCGCGGGCCCTGCTTCGGGGATCTTGTCCGATCGTTTTGGTGCTCGACCGTTCGCTACCGCGGGCGCGCTCGGCGCTGCCACCACGTTCATCCTGCTCGAGCTCCTGCCGGTCAATTTCAGTTATGGCGTGTTTGCTCCGTTGCTCCTACTGATGGGCCTGAGCAATGGCCTTTTCATGTCGCCCAACAGGGCGGCGGTGATGAACAGCCTGCCGGTGGCGCACCGCGGGGCGGGCGGGGGAATGAACAACACGTTCCAGAACTCTGCCCAGGTCCTCTCCATCGGCATCTTCTTCTCGCTGATGATCGTCGGCCTCTCGGCGACCCTGCCGGTGAGCCTCTATCACGGTCTTGTTCACGAAGGGGTTTCTCAGCAGGTTGCCGAGCGGGTGGCGCACCTTCCTCCAGTGGCGACGCTCTTTGCGGCCTTCCTCGGCTACAACCCCATGCGACACCTCCTGGGAGCTCAGGTCTTCTCTCGTCTCTCCCCGGCGCATGCGGCGGCACTCTCGGGACGATCGTTCTTCCCGAACCTGATCGCCACCGCGTTCCATCACGGTTTGCACACGGCATTCGATTTTGCGATCATCGCCTGCATCGTCGCTGCGGCAGCTTCTTTGATGCGCGGTTCACGCTACGTGTACACCGACGAGTACAGCGAAGAGGACCAAGGCGAAGGCGAATCCACCGAGAGCTACGTCGCAGAGCCCATGCTATGAACCGTTCCGCAGGTGACCCCAGCGACGGTTTCGCGGCTCCGAGCGGCGCAATCGAGGCAGCGGCGGAAACAGGCGTGCTGCGGATCGGCGAACTCGCACAGCTGGCTGGCGTGACCACGCGGACGTTGCGCTACTGGGAGGAGATGGGCTTGGTCGAACCGAGCGCTCGGCGCTCGGGTGGAGAGCGTGTCTTCTCTCGCGAAGACGTCGAGCGCGTCGTGCGGATTCGTGACCTCCAAGACCTGCTCGGGTTTTCGCTCGCGGAGATCCGCGCTGTTCTCGACGCCGATGCGGTTGTCGACCGACTTCGGCGCGCATACCGCAAAGGGGCTGGAACCGATCGCAGAAAGCGCCTGCTCGAAGAGGCGATCGCAGCGAACGATCGTTTGATCGCTCGGCTTGACGACACCATCACCCGGATCGAGGAGTTCCGGCGCGAGCGAGTGACCAAGGGGGAGCGGATGCGGGCCAAAGCGGCAGAGCTGGCTGCCGAAAGCGTCATGGCCTGAGCGATCCTGACGGTCGCCACGGTCTCGACCGGCCCTACAATCGGCGGCCGCAGATGAAAAGAGCGAGGATGCGTGCGGTGCTCGCCGTTGCCATCGTCATCGTCGGGATCGTCCTATATGCCGTGTTCGGATCGTCGACGAGCGTGGATGGCAGGCGGATGCGGCAGCTCATCGTCCCTTCGACAGGGATTCCGGGCCTTGCACGTCGCCCGACGGTCTCGACGGCGGTTGCACCGTCGAGCTCGAGCTACGCGGCCGTGCGCCAAGCGGCACTTGAGGACCCGACGGCGACCGGCACCTACCAAGTGGCGTGGTCCAATCGAAGCAAAGTGGCCGCGATCGACGTGGGGTTCAGCCTCGACGTGCTCCCTACGGCAAAGTGGGCACACGAAGACCTGCGGGAGATCGTCTCCCATTACACTAACGACAAGCAGCTGTCCTCGAGCTCGCTGACGCTTCGGAGTCGCTTCGCGGTCCCCGGGATCCGGGGCGCGTTCGGGGCAAGCTACTTGGCCAAGACGCCAGGCAGCTCAGGCGGGGCTACATCGGAGAGCACGGTCTACGTGGTCGCGTTCGACGTTGGCCGGACGGCCATCGTCGAGCTCATCGACAGCTCGACCCCTGCGATCGCAACGACTGATGCGACGAAGCTGGCTCGTGCCCAAGCTCGCCATCTCCGCCTCGCACTAAGAGGGTTCTCACTCGCGAAAAGCTCCCGTGAACCCCTGGTCGCCTTGTGGTTCGCCTTGGGCACGGTCGGCGCTGCCGGGGCCGCGTTCTTCCTACCCACTGCAGTGCGCCTCTTCGCGGAGCGCCGAGCCGAGATGGCTGTCCGCGCCCAAGTACGTTCCCAGCGCCACGTCAGGTCACGAGGGCGCAAGGTGGTAAGTCGGCAACGCCGCCGCGTCACTCGCGTAGGAGCACGCCACTGAGCTCATCAGCCCGGTACGTCGGGGCAGGAACCATCGCGACTCGCGCCCTACGGGGGCGAACCCTCTCGAGACCGTCGGGGGACACGCTCGCTGTGGGCTTGCTGATCGGGCTGCCGCTGCTCATCTACGGTCTGCCTGCCGTCCTGGGGCACATGAACCTCCCGGGGGACGACCTGTTGCAGAACTTCCCTCTGCGCGTCCTCGTCGGACGACAGCTCCGTAGTGGCACGTTTCCCTCCTTCGACCCATACATCTGGAGCGGGGCGCCTTTGCTCGCTGGCTGGAATGCCGGTGCCATGTACCCCTTCACGATGTTGTTCGCGGTCCTTCCCGGTGCGGCGGCATGGGCAGTCAACGAGCTCGTCGTCTACTGGGTCGCCGGCCTGGGCACCTTCGCCTTGCTCCGAGCGCTTCGCCTGGGAACTCTTGCCAGCCTGCTCGGAGCGAGCGCTTTCGCCTTTGCCGGAATGCTCGACGTCCAGATCGTGCACTTCGGGCTGGTGGCTGGCATGAGCTGGACGCCGATCCTGGCGCTCTCCGTGCTGCAGCTGAGCAGGAGTGAGCGTTGGAGCACGCGCCTTGGCTGGATCCTCGTGCTCGGGGTCGCTGGAAGCTTGACCGTCCTCGCCGGCGAACCCCGGGCGATCGACTCGGTGCTCATCGTCGTGGCCCTCTACGCCCTCTGGCTCTGCACGCGCTTGGGCTCTCGGATGTGGTCGTTCCTCGCCTCGGTGGTTTCCGGAGCCCTCCTGGCAGTGCTCGTCTCGGCGGTGCAGTGGCTTCCGGGGCTCAAGGCCGTCGCCACTTCGCAGCGGGCAGCCGGGACATTCGACTTGTTCTCTGCGGGCTCGCTCCATCCCCACTGGCTCGGGCTGTTCTTCGTGCCATACCTGTTGGGTGGGAGTGGTTCGTTCGGCACAGCAAGCTGGTTCGCCACCTACAACCTTCCCGAGGTGATGGGTTACGTCGGAATCCTGGCGACGACGGCCGCGTTCGGGTTGGTGGGCACGCTCCGCTTGCGAGCGCTACGACCGCTGCCCGAATGGCTGGTATGGGAGGTCGTTGCAGTGGTCGGGGTCCTGCTCGCGCTCGGCGGGAACACGCCGCTCGGCCGGCTCGTGTGGCATCTCCCGTTGTTCGGGGATCAGCGACTCCAGAGCCGAAACCTCGTCATCGTTGACTTCGCATTCGCTGTCCTGCTCGCCTACTGGGTTCAGGCATTCCTCGACCGCCGAGCAGCAAGGATCGGGGCTCCAGGTTCACGATGGCGGCCTTCGATCGATCGTTTCCAGGCGTTTTCGCTCGTGCCCGTGGTCGTGAGCGGCCTGCTCTCGATCGCTGCATTGGTGGCCCCGGCGCGGGTGGCAACCTTCGTCGGTTTCACCCAGGACGCCGCTCAAGCCAGCGGTGAGCGGCCGCTCTTCGCTGTGAGCCTCCTGCTCGCGGTGGCGACGGCGATGGTGATCCTGCGCGGCGAACGAGAGCGGGTGCGCGCGCGGGAATGGATGCTCCTTGGCATCGCGGTCGCAGACTTGCTCGCCTTCAACCTCACTGCCGCCTGGTCGATCGCCGCAGGTGCACCGGCCATCAACGCTGGATCGCCTTCGGCCGTCGCGTCCTTCGGATCGCCAGGAGCAACGGCCGGTGGCTCCCGCGAACTCCGGCGTGTGGCGGCCACGCTTGGAGTGTCGAGCCGCTATGTGATCTATAACCCGTTGCTGCTGGCGGGGAACCAGCTCGCGGCCGTCCAGACCGCCGATCTCAACGTCCTCGACCGGCGCTTCAGTGCCCAGGGCTATGGGGCAATCGTCGATGCCCACTACGCGACGACCACCGGTACGCACGCTCCGAGCGGCCAGGGGCTCGACACGGTGTCACCGTCAGCGATCGCGAACGGGATTCTCGATCAGCTGGATGTGACCGCCCTGGTCACCCTTCCCTCGTATGTGCTCGTGCCGCAGGGCACCTCTGCGGCGGGAGCGTCTCCGAGCTCCACCCCATCGGGCGTTGCCACGACCGGTGCACGCACGATCGCCCCCATGTCGCCAGCCACATGGTCGTTCGCGGAGGCGCTCACGGTTCGTTCGGTCATCGTTCGGCCGGTCGGCCCTCCTCGCAGCCCGATTCCACTGAGCGGCTGGTCGATCGGGCTCATGCAGGCAAGTGGTGCGCTGCGCTCGTTCCCGCCCGTTCGCGCAGTGCGCCACGGCGATGCGGTGGAGCTGTTGCTGGGCAAACCCTCGACCGGGGTCGGTCTGGTCCTCGAGTCGAGCACCTACCAGGGAACGATCGCCGCACCGATGGTGCGCACTCCCGCAGGCGTCTCCTATGTCCTCGACGGTCCGCTTGCGGACGCCGTCGTCAAAGGGGGCTGGTCATTCCTGGGGAACCTCGGGCCCTATGCGTTCTTCACCAACCACCACGCTGACCCGCCGTTGCGCTTGGCACCGCTTCCGGGGTCTTCGACCCGCTCGCTGACGGGTGCAACGGTGCGAGCGGTTGCCGGAAGTGCCGTGGAGCCTTCGGCGGCTGCAGTGACCTCGCCGAACGGGACCGAGGTCATCCGCTCCGTCGCAGCCATTCCCGGATGGACGGCGACGTGGTACCCCGACCGCGGTTCGCCTCGTCGGCTCGCGCTGCGCCGCCATGGACTCGTGCAGGCTACCGTGGTTCCAGCCGGCAGCGGCGTGGTCACGTGGCACTACGACGGCCCCGGGGTGCAAGGCGGCGTCGTCGTCACCCTTGCCGGACTGGCTTGCGTGGCGGCGCTCGCAATCGTGGCCGTCCTGCGACGTCGCTCCAGGTCCCTCGAAGAACCGTCGAGGGGAAGGAGTCCGCGCAGTGCGGTGGGTCGATTCCGAGCGGTTCGATAGGCACCGGCCTGCCGCGGCGGACTAGCGTGCGAAAACCGTGAAGCTGCCACCGTTCGCCTATTTCGCTCCGAGCACCCTCGAGGAGACCCTGGCGCTTCTGCGTGAGCACGGCGACGAGTCGAAACTCCTGGCTGGCGGACAGAGCCTGGTCCCGTTGTTGGCATTGCGCCTCGCACGACCATCCGTGCTCGTCGACCTCGGCCACGTGGCCGGTCTCGACCATCTGGCCGCAGGAGAGGGGTCGGTCACCATCGGAGCAATGGTGACCGAACGCAGGGCGGAGCGTTCCGAGGTCGTCGGCGCTCAGCTCCCGCTGCTCGCTGAGGCGATGCCACTGATCGGGCATCAAGCGATCCGCAATCGAGGAACGGTCGGGGGCAGTATCGCCCACGCTGATCCTTCGGCCGAGTTGCCGGCGGTGGCGGTTGCACTCGAGGCGGAGATGGTGGCCGAGAGCGCGCAGCGAGGCCGACGGACGATCCCCGCCGAGTCCTTCTTCCAAGGGTTCTTCACGACGGCGCTGGAGCCTGACGAGGTGTTGGTCGAGCTGCGACTGCCCGCTGGCGAATCCCGTACCGGGGTGGCCTTCGAAGAAGCCGCACGGCGCCACGGGGACTTCGCCATGGTGGGCGCCGCCGTCGTCCTTCGTGTCGAGTCTGACCGGATCGCAGACGCACGGATTGCCCTGGCCGGGGTTGCGGATACCCCGTTGCGCCGACCTGAGGCCGAGCGCGCGCTCCGAGGGGAAGAAGTGACGGCTGAGGCGTTCGAGGATGCTGCAACCGCAGCCGCGCGGGACCTCAGCCCGCCCTCGGATCTCCACGGCACTGCCGCGTACCGTCGTCATCTTGCAAGGGTGTTGGTCCGCCGAGCGCTTGTTCGCGCGGCACAACGATTGGGGGTATCGCCATGAGCGCTGTCGCGGTGTGCCCGACGCCGGGTCACGCTCGGAGGTGTCCGCATGAGTGACGTCGTCGAGGTCTCGTTCACCGTGAACGGGGTGGCGCGTTCGGTCTCGGTCGAGCCTCGCAAGACACTGGCGGACGTGCTCCGAGAGGATCTAGGCCTTACCGGTACGCATCTGGGTTGCGAGCACGGGGTGTGTGGCGCATGCACCGTGCTGGTCAACGGGTCTTCGGCGCGTTCGTGCCTCATGCTCGGGGTACAGGCTCACGGTGCAGAGATCACCACCATCGAAGGTCTCTCGGTCGACGGTGAGCTCAACACCTTGCAGCAGGCGATGTGGGAGAGCCACGGTTTTCAATGTGGATTCTGCACCCCGGGCTTTTTGATGCAGATCACCGCTCTGCTGGCCGAAGAGCCGAACCCGACCGAGGCGCAGGTTCGGGAGGTCCTGTCAGGCAATCTCTGCCGTTGCACCGGCTACCAGACGATCGTCGAGGGGGCGCTGCGCGCGGCAGCGAGCGCGCGCAGCGCTACCGCCACCGTCCGCGGCTCTGATCTCGCGCCGAAAGAGCCGGCGTAGAGCGAGCATCGGTCCCAATCGTTCGACTCGTGCGACAACCGAGGAGGAGCACATGGCCCAGGTGATGGCGCAGCGGTTCACCGGGACCCCGGTGAAGCGGGCGGAGGATCCCCGCATCTTGACCGGACGGGGACGCTACGTCGACGACGTCACGTTCCCTGGCATGGTGCATGCTGCCTTCGTACGCAGCCCGTTGGCGCATGCACGGGTCGTCAGCGTCGATACGAGCGCGGCCAAGGCCGCTCCCGGCGTGCTCGCCGTCTACACCGGCCCGGAGATGGAGGCGCTGATCGAGCCCGGCCCCTACGGCATGGCAGCCATGATGAACATCTGGCCTCCGGCACATTCACTCCTCGCGACCGACAAGGTTCGCCTCGTGGGGGACCTCGTGGCCCTTGTCGTGGCGGAGACCCGATACCTGGCCGAGGACGCGGCCGAGCTTGTCGAGGTGGAGTACGACCCGCTCCCGGCAGTCATGACGGCTGCCCAGGCGCTGGACCCGGAGTCTCCGCTGATCTTCGAGGATCTCGGGTCCAACGTGCTGGCGGGCCCCAAGGTCACCACCTACGGTGACGTCGACCGCGTCTTTGCCCGTGCTGACCGGGTCGTGCGCGCGACGATCTCCCAGCACCGGCACCAGAACGTGCCTATGGAGACCCGAGGGGCGGTCGTCGACTACCGAAAGGACTCCGGCGAGGTCGAGATCTGGTCGGCGAACCAGGGGGTGGCCCTCGTGGCGACCGTCCTCTCCGCGCGCTTGGGCATTCCGCGCGAGAAGGTTCGGGCACGGGCAGCCGACGTGGGTGGGTCTTTCGGCCTCAAGATCGGCGCTCAGCGCGAGGAGGTGGCGATCGCGGCAGCCTCTCGAGACCTCGGGCGACCGGTGAAGTGGATCGAGGATCGCCACGAACACCTGATGGCCGCCGGGCACGCGCGCGAGGAGACGCTCGAGGTGGAGGCCGCCGTCACCAACGACGGCGACATCTTGGGGCTCAAGGTTGGCATCGTGGTCGATGCCGGTGCCTACCCGGGGTTGGGCGGGATGGTCACCAACATCATCGAGGGGATGGTGCCGGGCCCTTACAAGATCGACGCGCTCTCGTTCTCGTCGACCTCGGTGGTCACCAACAAGGCCACCTACGTGGCCTACCGGGGGCCCTGGGCCGCAGAGACGTTCGTGCGAGAGCGCCTGGTCGATCTCGTCGCTCGCGAGCTTGGCAAGGATCCGTTGGAGATCCGGCGACGCAACCTCGCGCGGCGCGAGGACAACCGGCAGATGGTCACTGGCCGGAGCCTGGCGGGCATCACCGCCTACGAGTCGCTAGAAGAAGTCCTAGGACGGATCGATCTGCCGGCATTCCGCGCGCGTCAGGAGACCGCTCGCAATGAAGGTCGTTACCTGGGGTTCGGCGTCGCGACCTATATCGAACCGGCACCGGGGACCCGTGCGAACGGGCCGTTGGGTGCCGAGCAGATGCGGATGGAGCTCGCAGAGGACGGGACGGTCCTGGTGTACACGGCTCAGATGCCCCATGGTCAGAGCCACGAGACCACCCTCGCGCAGGTCGTGGCGGACAACATGGGCGTGCCCTTCGAAGGGGTGCGCATCCTCTACGGAGACAGCGCGGTCTCCCCGCCGGGGCTGACCGGTGGCAGCCGTTCGGCGACCATGGCCGGGGGGGCGGCGCTCACGACCGCCCGCCTGCTCCGGGACAAGGTGCTCGACGTTGCCGCACACCTGCTCGAGGCGAGCCGCGACGACTTGCGGATCGAGAACGGTTCGGTCCTCGTTGCCGGGGTCCCTGCTCGGGCGATGACCCTCGCCGAGGTGGTCGGCGCCCTCCGCCAGCCGGGCCGATTGCCCGAGGACGTCGACACCGAGCTCAAGGTCGAGAACGTCTATGACGGGGGAACCGGGGGATGGTCGGGGGGGACGCACTGCGCGATCGTCGAGGTCGACCTCGAGACGGGTCTCGTCCGAATCGAGCGGTACCTGGTCGTCGAGGATTGCGGCGAGGTCATCAATCCCGCGATCGTCGATGGCCAGATCCGTGGGGGCGTGGCCCAGGGGATCGGGGCCGTGCTCCTCGAACGCTCTGCCTACGACGCTGAGGGCAACTACCTGTCCTCGACGTTCATGGACTACCTCTTGCCGACCTCGATGGAGATCCCCTCCATCGAGGTCGTTCACCTCGAACCAGTGCCCCTCGACCCGGTGGTGAACTTCAGGGGGGTGGGCGAAGGCGGGATGATCTGCACGCCGGCCGCGGTGTGCAACGCGATCGAGGACGCGCTGGCGCCCTTCGGGGTACGGGTCCTCGAGCAGCACCTACCGCCCGCTCGGATCCTCGAACTGGTCGGTGTGATCGAGCCGGAGTGATCCCTGCGTCGGGTCAGGACAAGCGGACCTGCACCACGCCGTCGACGACGCGAGTCTCATACAAGGGGAGCTCTCCCTTCCAGCCGTCCTGGGACGCAAGGACGCACTGGCCGGTCATGACGTCGAACATGCTGCCGTGCTCCGGGCAGCGGATGAGCCGTCCACGCTGCAAGGACAAGCCTCCGAGCACAGTGCCTTGGTGAGGGCACTGGTTGGAGAAGGCGCAGAAGGTGCCGTTGGCGTTCGCGATCGCGATCGGGACCCCTTCCACCTCGACGGTGGCACTCTCGCCCGGGGCGATCCAATCGACCGGCATGGCGTCGTAGAACTCGTCGTCGTCCATTGCCAGAAACTCTAGGATCCCCGTTCGGGGAGGCTGGAAATCGATGGCGGGAATAGGCCACGATTTGGGCACGGGCGAGCGTCGGCGGCACAGCCTTCTCAGCGGAACGCAAGGAGCACGCCCAAACCGAGCAAGAGGGAGTTGGAGGACATGGCTGAGGACTTCATCTACGTCCGTGAACGGCGGCTGCCCTACGAGACCTTCGATGCGGACAATCACCTCTACGAGACCCGGGATGCGCTGACCAAGTTCATCCCCAAGTCCTACGAGGGGGTCATCAAGTACGTCGAGGTCGGGGGGCGGACGAAGATCGCGATCAAAGATCGCATCAGCGAGTACATCCCCAACCCAACCTTCGCCAAGGTTGCCGTCCCAGGCGGCTATGGGAGGGATGTCACCAAGCGCGGCCAGAAGATCGACCCGCAGCTCCGGGAGCGGACCGGGCTCAAACCCCGGGTGATGCCGAGCCCGGCGGCCTTCTTCGATCCCGAGCCGCGTCTCGAGCTGATGAAGGACATGGGCATCGACCGGACCCTTTTGTGGCCGACCCTGGCGAGCGTCGTGGAAGAGCGTCTGGCTGACGACCCCGACGCCGCCTGCGTGGTGATCCACGCCCTCAACGAGTGGATGCACGAGCACTGGAGCTACGTGTACTCCGATGCCATCTACGCCACGCCGATCATCACCTTGGCCGGCGGGAACGGGCCTGCCCTCGAGGAGCTCGAGTACATCTATGAACGCGGCGCCAAGATCTTCTTGCTGCGTGTGGCGCCGGTGCCCACGTGGAAAGGGCGGCGTTCCTTCGCTCTCGCCGAGTTCGACCCCTTCTGGGAGCGGGTCCAAGAGCTCGATCTCACCGTCGGAATGCATTCCGGTGACCCTGGCTACACGCGTTACACGAACGAGTGGGAAGGGTGGACCGGTCACGAGATGCTGCCCTTCGCTTCCAACGGGACCCCAGGGTTCCTGGCGCTCGCCTCTGAGAAGAGCCCGGTGGTCGACGCCATGGCTTCGATCATCGGCCACGGGCTGGCCACGCGTTTCCCGCGTCTGCGGTTCCTGCCGGTCGAGTACTCCTATGAGTGGATTCGTCCCTTCTACGCCAAGCTGCAGCGCGTCGCTGAGGAGAGCCCGTTCATCTTCGACGAGAACCCTGTGGAAGTGTTCAACCGCAACATCTGGGTGCATGCCTTCCACGACCCCGATCCCCAGGGCCTGATCGATATGGGCATTCCCGTCGACCACATCATGTTCGGTTCGGACTTCCCCCACCCCGAGGGGATGGAGGATCCCCTGGCGTACTCCGAGGTGGTCAAGGATCTGCCCATGGAGGCCCAGGCCTGGATCATGGGCGACGCCCTTGCCAAGGCGATGAAAGTGGGCAAGTTCGCCGCCTAACGAGGCAGACCAGGAGGTGCCCCGGGCGGCGGCTCCGGGCTCGCCCGTCTTTGGGTCCGGTCCCGCCGCCCGATGGGTGAGAAGGCGCTTCTTGTATCGCCGGTCAGGTCTGCAGGTCGAGGATCCCGCCGGCGAGGCGGCTCAGCTCGTCTTCGAGCGACCCGATCGGGCCGACCGGGCGGAGCACGAATTTGGAGATCCCCTCGGCGACGTAACGGCTCACCAGCCGGCGCAGCTCCTCGAACCCCGAAGGGGCAAGATCCGCCAGGGGGACGTCCGGTCGGCGGGCGCGGAGCTGGGCGAGGGAACGCTCGTCGTAGCCCCTTGACGCGAACGCGAGGCTCATGCCGAAGTGCTCCGGATCGATCCTCCGGCCTGCCTGGGCCGCGGCATGCTCGATGGCGCGTCGAGCGATCCCGGCTTCGGCAGGCGTAAGGGCGCTTCCCAGCCACCCGTCGGCGACGCGCCCAACCCGCTGGAGCGCCTGCGGCCCGCTGCCACCGAGCCAGAGCTCGAGCGGGTTCTGGCTGGGGCGAGCGGGGGAGCTGAGCGCCTCGAAGCGCAACGGTGCCATGTCGCGATCGATGGCCGCGCCTGCCCACCAGGCACGCAGGAGCTCGACGATCTCTTCGAGCACGCGGCCTCGGTGCGCTCGGGCTATCCCCAATGCCGGAGCTTCGCCAGGCTGGTCGAGGCCCCGTACGAGGCTGAGCAGCACCCGGCCGTGGGCGAGCACATCGAGCTGTGCGAGCGATTTGGCCAGGAGAAAGGGGTTCCTGCCGAACGGAACGAGGTTGGCGCCGAGCTTGATGCGGCTCGTCCTGCCCGCAGCGAAGGCCAAGCCCACGATGGGGTCGACCAGGGGGCTGAGCGGGACGTCGGACAGCCAGATCGTGTCGAAGCCGAGGTGCTCTGCCGCATCGACAAAACGGGCAAGCTCGTCGACACCGGCGAGGTTGCCCGGGGGAGCGATCGCGAAGCGAACCTTCACGCCAGAATCTTCACCTTACGTGCTGGAGGTCATCGATCAAGGCGCTGGCGATGCCATGATCGATGCCAGCTTGGGCACGAGGGGACCCCACAGCGCCTCGAGGGTCTCTGCCGGATTCGGGCCAGTCGGCCGGGCCATGATCGTATGGACCCCGACGGCTGCGAGCGCTTCGGCCTCGCGAAGAATGTCGTCGGCCGACGCATCGTCGGGGAGCATGAGCGTGGTCGTGACCTCGATCTCTCGAGGATCTCGCCCGACGGCGTCGCAGTGACGGCGTAACACGCTCACCTTGTGCGCGATCACGGCGCGATCCCCGAAGAAATTACAGGCGTCCGCGTACTGGGCGACGAGCCGAAGGGTTTTTCGCTCTCCGCCGCCACCGATCAGGATGCGGGGGCGGGGAGTGCTGATGGGCGGGGGAGAACACAGCGTCTCGGCGAGCTGGTAGTGCTTGCCCTGGTACGGGCCGTTGTTGTCGCTCCACATCTGCAGGCAGATCTGGATCGCCTCTTCGAGGCGCTCGAATCGCTCCGCAGTCGGCGGGAACGGCACGCCGAGGCCGCGGTGCTCCCGCTCGTACCAGGCCGCACCGATCCCCAGCTCGGCGCGGCCGCCGGAGAGCACGTCGAGAGTGGTCACGGTCTTGGCGAGCAATCCAGGGTGGCGGTAGGTCACGCCGGTGACGAGCAGCCGGACCCGTAGCTGCTGCGTCTTGGCTGCGACGTAGCCGAGCGCGGTGTATCCCTCCAGCATGGGCTCCTCCGCCGGCCATACCCGATCCATCTGGAACCAGTGGTCCATGAACGACAGCGTCCGCACCCCGATGCCTTCGGCAGTCTGGGCGACTGCGGTGACGGTCGGACCGATCGATCCCGGCCAGCCTGGCCAGGAAAAGCGCGGGACGTGGAGATCAAGGTGCATGCGACCAGTCTCTCACGATGCGTAGGCGAGCTCCGCAGCCACCGAGGCGCCGAGTTCCCAGCACGCCTCGATGTCCGCTCTCGTCGGGGTCCCGAGAACCTCGACGGGCCTCTGGCACCTGCGCCAGCCCAGACCGGTCGCGATGGCCTCCACCGCACGAACGGCGCCACCTGTGTCACTGTTCCCGTGTACGTACAGCGCATAGGGCCGCGTTCGAGTCGCCTCGAGGCACGGGTAGTAGATCTGGTCGAAGAAATGTTTGAGTGCCCCGGCCATGTAGCCGATGTTCGCAGGGGTTCCCAGCAGGTAGCCGTCCGCCTCGAGGACCTCGACGGCGCCGGCAACGAGCGCGGGCCGGGTCACGACCTCTACTCCTTCGATCTCCGGATTGGTCGCGCCCGCCACGACCGCCTCGTAAAGGGTGTGCAGCGATGGGGACGCCGTGTGGTGGACGATGAGCAGACGCGGCACTGGCCGGCAAGCATGGCACTTCGAACGCAATGAGCGCACCGAAGCCCCAAGCCGATCGCTCAACACGGCTGGCGGGGCGAACACCGGCGGTCGAGCAAGGGGTTCCTGGGGGTCGCTCGGCTGGCAGGCGTCCGCGCTTTGTCGTGCACGAGCACCACGCTCGGACACTGCCCTGGGATTTCCGCCTCGAACATGACGGTGTCCTCGTGTCGTGGGCGCTTCCCATGGGGGTACCCATGGACCCTGGTCGGAACCACTTGGCGATCCCGACCGAAGATCACCCCTTGGAGTACGCGGGTTTCGAGGGTGAGATCCCCGAAGGTGAGTACGGAGCGGGGAGCGTCTCGCTCTGGGACGAGGGTGACTTCGAGTGCGAGAAGTGCTCCGAGCGCGAGGTGGTTGTCGTCTTGCACGGACGACGCGTCACAGGTCGCTACGCGCTGTTTCAGACGGGCACGCGGCGCTGGATGATCCACCGGATGGATCCCCCTCCCCGCGACTGGCAGCCGCTGCCCGATCACCTCTCTCCCATGTTGGCCCAGCCCGGTCCGTTGCCGTCCTCGGACGAGGGCTGGGCGTACGAGCTGAAGTGGGACGGCGTCAGAGCACTGGCCTACGTCGAGCGCGGACGGGTCCACTTCCGTTCCCGTAACGACCTGAACATCACCGCCACCTATCCCGAGCTGCACGGGATCGGGCTGGCACTCGGTTCCCGCCAGGCGCTCCTCGACGGGGAGATCGTTGCGTGGGACGACGCCGGCCGTCCGAGTTTCACGCGCTTGCAGCGCCGAATGCACGTCGCAGAGCTCGCGAGGGCCCGCCGCCTGACTGCTTCGGTTCCGGTGACCTACGTCGTGTTCGACGTCTTGCACCTCGACGGACGACCGCTGCTCGACGTGCCCTACGACCGGCGCCGCGAGCTGCTGGTTTCGCTTCGCCTCGAGGGCGCGCACTGGTCCACACCGCAGGCCTTCACCGATCGTGTCGGCACCGACGTGCTCCGTGCTGCACTGGGTCGTGGTCTCGAGGGCGTCGTGTGCAAGCGGCGAGACAGCCCCTACCAACCTGGCCGACGTTCCCAACTGTGGGTGAAGGTGAAGGGCCGACGAACCCAAGAAGTGGTGATCGGCGGCTTTACGCCCGGCAAGGGGCACCGACAGGGCCGCTTGGGTGCCCTGGTCGTGGGGATCCCCAAAGGCGATGGGCTCGCGTACGTGGGGAAGGTCGGTACCGGGTTCAGCGACGAGGCCCTCGAGGCGCTGGCGCGACGCCTGGCGGAGATCCGCCGGACCCAGTGCCCGTTTACCACGGTGCCACCCGTGCCCCAGGTGCTGTGGGTGGAGCCGATGCTCGTCGGCGAGGTCGAATTCGCCCAGTGGACCCGCGACGGCCGGCTCCGGCAACCCTCGTGGCGGGGATTGCGTCCGGACAAGTCGCCGGCTGAGGTGGTGCGCGAGTCCTGACGCGGCCTGCCTCCTCGCTTCGAGGGCCGAGCTCAGGCTCCTTCGGCGAAGGCGCGGCGCAGTTGGGCGAGGCTGGCCTTCAAAAGGCGCGAGACATGCATCTGGCTGATGCCGATTTGGGCAGCGATCTCGGACTGCGTCAGGCCGTCGACGAACCGGAGGTGGAGAATCCAGCGTTCGCGCGGGGCGAGCCGTGCCAGTGCCGGCGCCAACACCGATCGATCGTCGATCTCGGCGAGGCGCGAATCGTCGATGCTGAGGCGCCGAGCGAGGAGCTCGTCCTGGCGATCCGCAACGTCGATCGACGTGCTCCGGTAGCCTTGCCCGGCTTCGAGTGCTTCGAGCACCGCTTCCTCGGTCGCTCCGGTCGCCTTGGCAAGTTCATCCACCCGAGGCGACCTGCCGAGCTGTTGGGAGAGGTCGCTGATCGTCTGGCCCAGCTCGAGGTAGAGCTCCTGGACCCGCCGAGGTGCTCGGACCGACCACCCTCTGTCCCGGAAGTGACGCTTCAACTCCCCGATGACGGTCCTTGTCGCATAGGTCGTGAACTCCACGCCTCGAGTCGGATCGAAGCGGTCGACGGCCTTGATGATCGCAAGTGACGCGACCTGTACCAGGTCGTCATAGGCCTCGCCCCGATTGGTGAACCGCCGCGCAAGCTGATGTGCCAGGCCGAGATGCATCGTCACCAGCTCGTCGCGGATCGCTGGGTCGCGACGTTGCACGTAACGCGCGAATTTCCGATGGGTGTCGGCGGACCGGCCCTCGTTCGCCGATGCGTTCAGGTGGAGGTGAGCTTCTTGCGCAGCCAAGCGCATCGTCTTCCCTCGATGTGTCCATGGCCGTGCTCGTCTACGAGCGCAGCCAGAATCCGGCTGGACAGCTCGTCGTGAGGCTCCCATGGGGTGGTTGCCACGTTCCCTTCATCCTCGTGGACGCCGGTGATCTCGAGCGACTCGGCGTCGCTCGAGATGTGAAGGCGGAGGCGCCCGCTTGGGGTCTCGCCCAAAAGCGACAGGCAGATCTCGTCGACTGCGAGTCGAAGGTCCTCGATCTCGTCGATGCTGAAGCCGAGGCGGCTGGCAACGGTCGCTGTCGTGAAGCGGGCCAACACCATCAGGTCGGCTTGGGCGGGGATACACAGCTCCACGTGCTCGGCCCTCTTGGTGGCATGATCGCTCATCCGGCGAGGGCCTCCTCGAGCGTGCTGAACAGCGGGAAGACCGCGCGCAGGCCCGTGATCTCGAGCACCTTGAGGATGCGGCGCTCGCCGACCACGAGCCTCAGCGTTCCATTGCGTCCCTGGCAGCCGCTCATTGCCCCGACGAGCACGCCGAGCCCGGTGGAGTCCAAGAACGTGACGTCGAGCAGGTCGACGATGACGGTCGATGCCCCCCCTTCCAGCGCCGCTTCAAGCTGTTCTCGGAGGATCGGTGCACTCGCCACGTCGATCTCACCGAACGCCCGGACCACCGGTATGCCAGCACGCTCCTCAGTCGCGACTGCGAAGTTCTGATCCATGTGGCTGCCTCCGCCCCCCGGCACGTGCTTGCACCACCGGCGGTGCTGCGTTGGATTTCGAGCGACCCGCCCCTGTGACCACCGGTTGGCTGCTGCGCTTGCCGGTCGCTTGCTGCCTCTCGAAGGAGGCTAGCGCTGGCAGACCAACCATGAACGCTCGTCCTTGCGGACCAGGGCTGTCGCTCCTGGTTAGCAAGGTCGTTCCGTTGGGTCAGAGATGCAGAGGACGAGTTTGGGCAGCGAAGAGCGATTCGTCGTGACGCCAGTCGACGCCAGGGACGTCGATGTAGAGCTCGACTTCGTTGCCGTCGGGATCGGCGATGTAAAGACTGTGGGTCACCGTGTGGTCAGAGGCTCCGAGCACCGTGACCCCCGCCTGCTGGATTCGGTGCAGGACGGCGCGCAGATCGTCGTCGGAGTCGCCAACCTTGAGCCCGAAGTGGTACATCCCGACACGGCGCCCGGCCGGAATCGGCTGCGCTCCCCTCCCGACTTCGATGAGGAGCAGCTCATGATGGGTTCGCCCTCCTGAGAAGGCGGCCATGCCTACGAACGGCTCACCGGGCTTGGGCAGGATCTGGCGCCACCCCAGGATGTCACGGTAGAAAGCCGCGGAAAGGCTCACGTCTGTGACGTAGAGCACCAGGTGACCGAGCTCGCGCACGGTCACCCTTGGTGGTGTGCTCGTCAGTCCCTCATCTTGGCTTGCTTCCACGGCCATGTTCTTCTTCAACATCGGGAACTGGGCGGATATGCCCGAACGCTCGGCGTGCTCACCCCCCGCTGAGCTCGACGAGCACCGTCGCGGGCTCGCCCTCGGTGAGCACCAGGTCTGCGATGTTGCCCGCTTCGCCGATATCGGCAGCCGCTGCGGCGACCGCGCCGAGGCGCTCTGGCGTGTCGATCACCTCGACCCTGGACACGCGAGCACGCAGGGAGCGCTTCTCTGCGGTCTTGTGTCGGCGCACGGCCCCTACCACCGCGGCGGCGACCTCGAAGACGTTCGGGCCGGGACGCAGGGAGCTGGGGCGGACCTCGCCAGCGCGTGGCCAGGGTGCACGGTGGATGGAGCCCGCCTGCCACCAGCTCCATGCCTCTTCGGTCGCGAAGGGCAGGAACGGGGCGAACAGCCGCTGCTGGACGGAGAGGGCGGTGGCGAGCGCCGCGTGCGCAGAGCGCACCGATTGCGAGGCGTCGGGACCTTGGGGTTGACCGTAGGCCCTCGACTTCACGAGCTCGAGGTAGTCGTCGCAGAACGACCAGAAGAAGCGTTCCGCGCTCTCGAGGGCCCGGGTGTAGTCGAACGCCTCGAACGCCTCGGTGGCCTCCTCACAGACCTCGGACAGCTCGGCGAGCATCGCCGCGTCGAGCGCCTCAGTGACCGCCGCGACCCCGGGCGCTTCTCCTCCACCCAGACGAGCGATGACGAACTTGGAGGCGTTGAGGATCTTGATTGCCAAACGCCGCCCGACTCGCATCTGCCCCTCGTCCACCGCGGTGTCGGCACCCGGGCGTCCGCTCGCTGCCCAGTAGCGCAGGCCGTCTGCACCGAACTCGTCGACGAGCGGCTGGGGGGTCACGACGTTGCCTTTGGACTTCGACATCTTCTTGCGGTCGGGGTCGAGCACCCACCCGTTGATGGAGGCATCGGACCACGGCAGCGCGCCATGCTCGTAATGCGATCGGAGCGCCGTCGAGAAGAGCCAGGTTCGGATGATCTCGGGGCCCTGAGGCCGCAGGTTCATCGGGAACGTTCGGCGGAACAGATCGGGGTCGTCCTCCCAGCCGCAGGCGATTTGCGGGGTGAGCGACGAGGTCGCCCAGGTGTCCATCACGTCAGGGTCACCGACGAACCCACCAGGGCGACCCCTTGAGGCCTCGTCGAAGCCTGGAGGGCAATCCGTCGAGGGGTCGACCGGTAGGGCCGACTCCTCAGCGAGGATGGGACGGTCGCGGTCGACCGTCCCATCCTCTCGCACCGGGTACCAGACCGGGAACGGGACGCCGAAGGCCTGCTGGCGGCTGATGAGCCAGTCGCCGTTGAGGCCTTCGACCCAGTGCTCGTAGCGGACGCGCATGAACTCGGGGTGCCAGCGCAACTGGCGGCCGCGTTCGAGCATGGCAGCGCGGATGGCCTCGTCACGCCCACCATTGCGGATGTACCACTGCCGGCTCGAGACGATTTCTAGGGGGTGCTCGCCCTTCTCGTAGAACTTGACCGCGTGGACGATCGGGCGGGGATCGCCCTGGAGCTCACCGGACGCACGGAGCAACTCGACGATGCGCTTGCGTGCCCCGCTTACCGTCTCGCCCGCCAGTGCCTCCCAGGGACCGTCGGGGAGCCATTCGGGCCGCTCCGAGGCAAGGCGACCGTCGCGGCCGATGATCGTGCGCGTCGGCAGATTGAGCTCGCGCCACCAGGTGACGTCGGTGGTGTCGCCGAAGGTGCAGATCATCGCGATCCCCGATCCCTTCTCAGGATCGGCGAGCGCATGGCTGTGCACCGGCACGGGTACGCCGAACAGCGGCGATCGAACGGTGGTCCCCACCAGCGCGCGGTAGCGCGGGTCGTCGGGATGGGCGACCAGGGCGACGCAAGAGGGGATGAGCTCGGGCCGAGTGGTCTCGACGATGATGTCCTGCCCGGCGGCGTGGAAGACGACGCGGTGGTACGCGCCGGGGCGTTCCCGATCCTCGAGCTCAGCTTGGGCAACGGCGGTCTGGAAGTCGACGTCCCATAGCGTGGGCGCCTCGGCCTGGTAGGCCTCGCCGCGGGCGAGATTGCGCAGGAACGCTCGCTGCGCGGCGCGTCGCGACCGGTCGTCGATGGTCGTGTACGCCAGCGACCAGTCCACCGATAGACCCAGGCCGCGCCAGAGTTGTTCGAAGACCTGCTCGTCTTCTGCGGTCAGGCGATGGCAGAGCTCGATGAAGTTTCGGCGCGAGATCGCCACTTCGCGACGGGTGCCGCGCCCGGAACCGAGATCCTCGCCCGTTGGTGGTCTCGGTGCAAAGGAGGGGTCATAGGGCAGGCTGGGATCGCAGCGAACGCCGAAATAGTTCTGCACGCGTCGGACCGTGGGCAGGCCATTGTCGTCCCAGCCCATCGGGTAGAAGACGGCGTCCCCGCGCATCCGTCGGAATCGGGCGATGGCATCAGTCTGGATGTAGCCGAAGGCTGACCCCATGTGGAGGGAACCACTGACGGTCGGTGGCGGCGTGTCGATGGAGAACACCTCTTCTCGGGGTCGAGAGCGATCGAACCGGTAGGTCCCCTCCGCTTGCCAGATCGTCGACCACTTAGCCTCGAGCCCTTCGAGGGTGGGTTTGTCAGGGACGGGATTGCGAGGCGTCATGCTCGGAGTACCGTACCTGGGTGCTCCGCCTGTACGACACAGCAACGGCCACGGTGCGCCCCCTCGACTTACGCACCGAGGGCAAGGTCGCGATGTACGTCTGTGGGCCCACGGTCTACGACCGGGCCCATCTCGGTCATGGCCGGATGGCGCTCGTCTTCGACGTGCTCCGCCGATACCTGCTCTTCAGCGGGCTGGAGGTCAACTTCGTCTCGAACGTGACCGACGTCGACGACAAGATCATCGAACGGGCTGCGGCCGAGGGCCGGACGGAGGTGGACGTCGCGGCACAGTTCGAGGCGACGTGGTGGGAGGATGCAGACGCATTGGGGGTACTTCGCCCCGACGAGGCGCCGCATGCGACGGCCTACGTCGAGCGAATGGTGGAATTCATCGAGGAGCTGGTTCGTCGCGGTGTGGCGTACGAGACGAGCGACGGCGTGTATCTCGACGTTGGTCAGGTCCGTGGCTACGGCCTTCTCGCTCGGCAGTCCCTGGAGAGCCTGCGTGCGGGCGCCCGCGTCGAGCTCGCCGAGGACAAGCGTTCTCCACTCGATTTCGTGTTGTGGAAGAAGGCGAAGCCGGGCGAGCCCACGTGGGCTTCGCCGTGGGGGCCGGGACGACCCGGTTGGCATACCGAGTGTGTGGTCATGTCACTGGATCTCCTCGGGGATGGTTTCGACCTCCACGGTGGCGGGCTCGACCTGGCGTTTCCACACCACGAGAACGAGCGCGCCCAAGCGGTGGCCCTGGGTCACCCCTTCGCCCGCCATTGGGTGCACAACGGGTGGGTGATGGTCGAAGGTCAGAAGATGTCGAAGTCGCTCCAGAACTTCACGACGCTGCGGGACTTGATCGAACGAGCCGACGCCCGCGCCTTCCGGTTGCTCGTGCTCGGGGCCCACTATCGCTCGCCGATCGAGGTCACCCCGGAGACCATGGAGCAGTCCGGAGCAGCCCTCAGCCGGCTCGACGCTTTAGCCCGGCGGTTCTCCCTCCACAGCCCCCTCGAGGACGCAGGGTTCGTGGTCAAAGGTGTGGGGCCCGCCGCGCAAGCCGATCCGGCGTCTGTGGAGCGGTTCTGTGACGCCATGGACGACGACCTCGACACCCCTGCGGCGCGTGCGATGATCTTCGAGCTCGTCACCCGGGCAAACGAGCTTGCCGACGAGGGAAGAAGCGAAGAGGGGCGCGCGGTCGCCGCGACGGTGAACGTCCTGTGCGCCGTCCTCGGGCTCGCCCTGCGGGGGAGCGACGACGACGTGCTCGACCCCGAGATCGCGGCGCTCGTCGCCGAGCGCGACCGGGCGCGGGCGCGGCGCGACTGGGCCAGCGCGGATGAGATCCGCCGTCGGCTCAGCGAGTCGGGATGGGTGGTCGAGGACAGCCCGGAGGGAACCCGGATTCGCCACCGCTAAGGGGACTCGACCGGGATGCCTCGCCGGCGTCGGATCGGCAGGCTCGGTCGCGCCGAGCGGTCCTGAGCGGGCGGCGGTTCTGCCGCTGCCGGAGGTGCCCGCCGGTCGCGGCGCGGCCGAAGGCCCCGCCAATCGGCCCACGAGCTGGCGCTGCCTCCTGCTGCGGTCTCGGGCCACCGCGCCGGGTACCGAGTAGTCGCCCTCGAGCTCCCCTCCACCAGGCGGAGGGCTGATAGCGTCCTTCGACGACACGGCGGCACACGGTCCTCTGCAGGTCCAGCCGGTAGGACCGACGTAGTCGCAGTTCCAGAAGAGAAGGAGGATCGCCACCGTGCCATCGGGAACGGTCAAGTGGTTCAACGCCGAGAAGGGATACGGTTTCATCACCCAACCAGATGGGGGTGCTGACGTCTTTGTGCATCACACCGCCATCCAGATGAGCGGGTACCGGCTGCTCGAGGAAGGGCAAGCGGTCGAGTTCGAGATCGAGCAAGGCCCCAAGGGGTTGATGGCGAAAGACGTTCGGCTCCTCGCCTGACACGGTTCCGGTGAGTTTCTCGCTTGAGCTCGACGGGGACCAGCTTGAGGTCCAACGGTGGGTGCACGACTTCGCCGCCGAGGTGATCCGCCCTGCGGCGCACGAGTGGGACGAGCGCGAAGAGACCCCGTGGCCGATCATCGAGGAAGCCGCGCGCATCGGCCTGTACTCAGTCGACTTCTTGTCTGCAGCCTTCGCCGACCCCACCGGCCTCCAGCTTGCGCTCGCCTCCGAAGAGCTCGCCTGGGGTGACGCGGGAATCGCCGTTGCGATCTTCGGGAGCACGCTTGCCGTCACGGGCATCCTGGCGAACGGGACCCCTGAGCAACAGGGCGAGTGGATCCCGCAGTGCTTCGGGACCCCCGACCGCCCGAAGCTTGCGGCCTTCGCGGTCTCCGAAGCAGATGCGGGGTCCGACGTCTCGTCCCTCAAAACCAGGGCCGTCTATGACCAGGCCAAGGACGAGTGGGTGCTCAACGGCACGAAGACCTGGATCACCAACGGTGGCATCGCCGATCTGCACGTGGTGGTGGCCTCGGTCGATCCTGCGCTCGGCAGTCGAGGGCAGGCGAGCTTCGTCGTGCCCGAGGGAACGCCGGGGATCAGCCAGGGACAGAAATTCAAGAAGATGGGCCTGCGTGCCTCGCACACCGCCGAAGTGATCTTGGACGATTGTCGTGTGCCGGGGCGTTGTCTCCTCGGGGGCAAGGACCGCCTCGACGAGCGGCTTGCCCGCGCTCGTGAGGGCAAACGGAGCGCCTCGCAGGCCGCACTGGCGACCTTTGAGGCATCACGTCCCTACGTCGCAGCCCAAGCGGTTGGCATCGCGAGAGCCGCGCACGAGTATGCGTTGGACTACGCCAAGGTACGGCGTCAGTTCGGGCGAGCGATCGTTGAGAACCAAGCGATTGCGTTCATGCTCGCCGACATGAGGACGCGAACCGACGCGGCCCGCCTCCTCGTCTGGCGCGCCGCGTGGATGGCGGCGAACGGGAAGCCTTTTGCGGGGGCCGAAGGGTCCCAGTCCAAGCTGGTCGCTGGTGAGACCGCCGTGTGGGTGACCGAGCGCGCGATCCAGATCCTCGGTGGAGCCGGGTACGTACGCGACCATCCGGTCGAACGTTGGCATCGCGACTCGAAGATCTACACGATCTTCGAAGGGACCTCCGAGATCCAGCGCCTGGTCATTGCCCGCGCACTGTCCGGCCTGCACATTCAGTGATGCGCCCGACTCGCTCCACGGATCTCGAGGTGGTCGAGCAAGGCGGTGGGGGTCAGCTGGTGGTGTTCGTCCACGGTGTCTTCGACCGTGGCGGCGCCTTTGATCCGGTCGTCCGCTTGCTGAGCGCCGAGTGCCGGATGCTCGCCTACGACCGCCGCGGGTACGGACGATCCGTGAACGCCCACGGCGTGCCTGCGGACATCCACCGCCACGTCGCCGATCTATTGACGATCCTCGATGGGCGCAGCGCGGTGCTCGTCGGGCACTCCTTCGGGGGGTACGTCGCGCTCGGTGCAGCCCTCGAGGCACCCGAGCTCACCCAGGCCCTGGTGATGTACGAGTCGGCACTGGCCTGGACGCCGGGCTGGGACGATCGTGTCCTCGCCCCCTTGCTGCAGGCCGAGGGCGCCGAGGAAGCGGCGGTGCGGCTGATGTTCAGCAGGCAGATCGAGGTGATGACCGAGGAGCAGCGAGCTTTCAGGCTTCGCGAAGCGAAGACCTTCGTCGTCGAAGAGCGCTCGGTGCGGACAAACGGGCCTCCCTTCGACCTGTCCTCCCTCGAGGTCCCGCTCGTCTACGGATACAGCGCGACGGAACCTTTCGCTCGCGTCGCCGAGTACCTGCGACGCACGCTTCCCGCGGTCGAAACGGTGGTGCTGCCTGGAGCGGGCCACAACGCGCACCGGAGCGCACCGGAGCGTTTCGCTGACCTCGTCCGCCGTGGCATCGCGCTCGGAGCCGGCCGCCGACCGGCGCCCCGCGGCCAAGAAGCCTGACTGGCCGCCGAAGCCGAGGGTGCTTCAGGCACGGAGTGCGATGGGGCGCTACCCAGCAAGAGTCAGGGGCACCGAGGCGCTAGAGAACGAAACCGAGATCGCAAAGGATCGGCCGAAGGCGTTGGGGTAGGTCCCGTGTCGAGAAGTGACGAGCCGCAACGGACGCGTTGTGCTCGAGCATGTCGACGTCGGGGTTCTCAAGCCAGGCGGCCAGCGCTTCGTGATCGTCGAGCGAGAACCATTGGAAGCCGAAACGGCGAAGCTCCTCGGCGACAGGGTAGGGGCCGATCACCAGTGGACGGCGGTACACCGCCGCTTCGAGCGCCGGGTTGCCAAACCCCTCCCATGTCGAAGGAAGTGTCACGACATCGCAGGCGGCGTAGGCGTCAGCGACCGACCCGCGGACGTCGATCGCCGCCGGTCCGTGGATGGTCCGGCAACGAGCATTGCGCAGGATCTCGCCAAGGCGGGGTCCGAAGCCGTCCTCTGCGGGTCCGAGCAGCCAGTACGTGGCAGCGAGTCGCTCGGCGAGCGCGACGGCTGCGGGGACGTTCTTTCGTTCGAGCGCGCGCGTGGGCTGGAGCACCAGTCGTTCTCCGGCTCCGACGCCGAGCGCGGCTCGTGTCAGCGCCCTTCGGCCGTCGGCGTCTGGACCCGGCTCCCAGGGGTCGAAGGTGTTGTACAGCGTCGTGGCGTGGATCCCTCGCTCGGCTAGCTGCGCACGGCTGAGCTCGTTGATCACCACATGGCGCCAGCACGGGTCGTCCGGGACCTCCCAGGCGGGCGTGGCGGACGGGCGCTGCCAGGGCAGATCGTGATGGTGGAGGATGGTGCGTCGGCCCCTGCAGGCCTCGGCGACGGCCTCTGCAGCGGCGAGGTTGAGCGGCAGCGAACAGAGATTCTCGACCACGACCAGCTCGGCCCCACCAAGCACCTGAGCGACCGCTCCGGGTGCCGGTGCGGTCGTCGCATCGATCGCAAGAGCCGGGAGGATGTGGTCGGCGCTACCCGAGCCCGCCACCGTCGTCACGACGAAGCCGAGGGCACCGAGGGCACGGTGCCACTTGGCGGCTTCGATCGAGACGCCGTCGGTCCCACCGAGGCGAAACGAGACGATGACGGCCTTGCGTTCTGAACTGTCGACCACCGCAAGGAACTGTAGGGGTGTCCCAGTCGGCTACCGTGATGGCAATGCCCAGGCGTGCATTGATCACGGGCGTCACGGGGCAAGACGGGTCGTACCTGGCGGAGTATCTCCTGGGCCTCGGCTACGAGGTCATCGGGATGGTCAGGCGCTCGAGCACGGTGAACTTCGAGCGCATTGCCCACATCCAGGACCGTCTCGTGCTCGCCCCTGGAGACCTCCTTGACGAGGCCTCACTGATCGCCATCCTTCGCGAGCATCGCCCCCACGAGGTCTACAACCTCGCCGCACAGTCGTTCGTGCAGACCTCGTGGAGCCAGCCCGTGCTGACCGGTGAGACCACCGCGCTGAGCGTGACGCGGATGCTCGACGCCATCCGGATGGTCGACCCGACGATCCGCTTCTACCAGGCCAGCTCGTCGGAGATGTTCGGCAAGGTCCAAGAGGTGCCCCAGCGGGAGTCGACGCCCTTTTACCCTCGCAGCCCTTATGGGGTGGCCAAGGTCTACGGCCACTGGATCACCGTCAACTACCGGGAGAGCTACGGGCTCCACGCCTCCTCGGGAATCCTGTTCAATCACGGGAGCCCGAGGCGCGGGCTTGAGTTCGTCGAGCGTCGCGTCAGCAACGGCGTTGCGCGGATCAAGCTCGGCCTCCAGGACAAGCTTTCGCTCGGCAACCTTGACGCGCAGCGGGACTGGGGTTACGCACCGGACTACGTCCGAGCGATGTGGCTGATGCTCCAGCAGGACACCCCGAGCGATTACGTCGTGGCCTCGGGTGAGACCCATTCTGTCCGTGAGCTCTGTGAACTGGCCTTCTCGGCAGCCGATCTCGACTGGGAGGATCACGTCGTCATCGACGAGCGCCTGATGCGCCCCGCCGAGGTCGATCTGCTCGTCGGTGACCCCACGCGTGCAGTCAAAGAGCTGGGGTGGAAGCGAGAGGTCGACTTCCCGACGCTGGTTCAGATGATGGTGGAGGCCGACCTCGAGCTCCTCCGAAGCCAGATGAGCTGAGCGATCAGGTCCGTCCCAGCGCAGGTCTCTCACTGGTCCCTCGGAGCCAATTCGGCCCGCTCAGCCAGGTTGTGGCTGGCCGCTTGGCTTCGGTGGGGCTCGGGCTCGTAGCATTGCCTGCGTCCTCCATGGCCTCCGCAGTTCACCTCACGAGCGCTGTCGCCCTCGCTGGTCGCTTTCCGGCTCTCTCGGGGGTCGACCTCTCCGTGGACCACGGCGAAGTGGTCGCCGTCGTCGGACCGAACGGCGCGGGAAAAACCAGCCTGCTGCGGCTCTGTGCGGGGCTGTTGCCACTCTCCTCCGGGCAGGGGTCTGTCCTCGGCCACGACCTGGTCGAGGATCCCGCCGGCGTGCGTCGAGGAGTGGGGTTCCTAGGCCATGCCCCCGCCCTCTACGACGAGTTGACCGCGACGGAGAACGTTCGCTTCGTTCTGCGAGCGGCCGGATTGCCGGTGAGCCGTGGGGCTGGCGCCCTCGAGCGGCTCGGGATCGGGGGCCGGATCGCACGGACGCCGGTGGGGCGACTCTCGGCGGGTCAACGTCGGCGGGTGGCGCTTGCTGCGCTCGTCGCCAAGTGCCCGGCGTTGTGGTTGCTGGACGAGCCACACGCGGCCATGGACCCGGCGGGTCGTGAGCTCGTTGCCGCGCTCATCGCCGAAGCGTCTGTTCAGGGTGTGGCGGTGATCTTGACCTCCCATGAGCTCGCGCTGGCTCGTTCGCTGGCCGACCGTGTCGTGTCGATGGCGGGCGGGCGAGTGAGCCGCATCTTTGAGGGCCAGCGGAGCGCACCGGACGACTGCAGGGACGACCCGGGGGCCTTGGGGGCTCCTGCGTCCGGAGTCGCCGCACGCCCGACTCCTGTTCCCACGCTGGCTGGTGGTGCCCATGTTGCGTGATGCCTGGCTGGTCGCGGGCAGGGACTTGCGGATCGAGGCACGCTCTCGGGTCGCGCTCTGGCAAGTCCTGCCTTTCGCCCTGCTCGCGTTGGTGCTCTTCGCCTTCGCGCTCGGACCGGATCGGGCGACGTTGGCCAGCGCAGCCCCTGGTCTGTTCTGGGTGGCCGTGCTGTTCTCCGGGGTGCTCGCCGTGCATCGAAGCGTGGCCATCGAGTCCGGCGAGGGCACCCGAGATGGCCTTCGGCTGTCCGGGCTCGATCCGGCCGGGATCTTCCTCGGCAAGGCGGCGGCCGTGGCGCTCCAACTCGCGGCCCTCGAGGTGGTGCTCTGGCTCGGGATGCGCGTGCTCTTCGGCGTCACGATCCGCGCGATCTGGCTTGCGGTTGCCGCTGCCGCGTTGGCAACCATCGGGCTCGCGGCGGCAGGCGTCATCTACGGTGCACTCTCAGGGGGACTCCGAGTCCGCGAGACGCTGTTGCCCCTGCTCGTCCTTCCCGTCGTCGCGCCGGTGCTGCTTGCAGCGTCGCGGGTGTGGTCCGCCGCCGCGGTGGGTGCGGTTGGAGCAGGCGAGTCGTGGCTCCGGATCCTCGGGCCGTTCGCGCTCGTCTATCTCGCAGTGGGCGTCGTCGTCTACGGACCACTCTTGGAGGCGGGATGAGCATGACAGAGGAGGTGAGCGCGGTGGCGATGAAGGCGATGAAGGACCACCAAGGTGAGCCTCGGCCGGTCATTGACGACGAACTCCACCGTCGTCTTCGACCGCGGTGGGTTCGGGTCACCGGAGTTGCCGGTCTTCTCGGACTCACGGCGACCGTTGTCCTGGGCCTCTGGGTCACCCCGCCCGACGAGACGCAGGGCAACCTGGTACGCCTCGTGTACCTCCATCCGCCTGTTGCCTGGGTCGCTTTGTATCTGGCGTTCGGGCTCGCCGCCCTTTCGAGCCTCCTGTACCTGTGGCGGCGGACCCGATCCTTGTTCTGGGATCGCCTGGCGGCAGCATCTGTCGAGGTGGGCGTCGTGTTCAACGCGCTCACCCTTGCGACGGGGATGCTCTGGGGCCGGCCGACGTGGGGGGTCTGGTGGACCTGGGACGCGCGACTGACGTCAACAGCGCTGCTCCTCGTGCTCTTTCTGGGGTACCTCGCCTTGCGTCGCGTTCCGGCCGCGCCGGAGGTGCGTGCTCGTCGCTGTGCAGTCGCCGCGATCGTGGCCTTCGTCGACGTGCCGATCGTCCACTTCTCGGTCGTGTGGTGGCAAACCCTCCATCAGGGCGCAACCGTCCTCAACCCGGACCTGTCCCCGACGATCCACGGATCCATGGCTTGGACGCTGCTGCTGGGCTTCCTTGCGATGACCGCGGTTTTCGTGTGGATGGTCTCGATCCGTTATCGGATCGAGACGCTGGCCGACGAGGCCGTCACGCGCTCGCTCGCCACGGCGCTCGCCGAACGATGGGCGGAGGACGAGGCCTCCGGGACCGCCCCGACCTTCGGTCTGGGCGCCTCCAGCGTCCCCGAGGAGGTCGTCTCGGCGACCCGAGGTGATCCGCAGATGAGCGTCGGGGAGATCGTTCGGTGACGGAGGGACCTCGATGAGCTACATCGACAGCGGGTACGCGGTCTGCTTGGCAACCCTGGCGCTCTACGCGGTGGTGCTCGTTGCCCGTCGGAGGCGGATCGAACGGGAAGCTGTCGGCGAACGCGTGGGTGGTCGGCGCCGGTGGCGGTGAGCGTGTCGGTACCGAGCGAGGTCGTCACTGATCGCGCGGGTGCACCTCGTCGCGGCCGACGTCCCGGACGGGCGCGCCTGATCGCAGTGGCGCTGATCCTCGTCGCGGCCTTGATCTTCCTCCTCGTCGAGGGCTTGGGGAGCTCCCTGGACTACTTCGACACCGTCGCGCAGGCGCTCGCGCACAAGCAGACGATCGGGACGAGCACCATCCGCCTCGAAGGTGTCGTCGTACGCGGCAGTGTGGAGCACACGGCGACGGGGACCGACTTCGTGATCTCCAGCAATGACCGTCACGTTCGGGTCGACAACACCGGTGATCCGCCGCAGCTGTTCCAGCCCGGCATCCCGGTTGTTGTCGTCGGCCATTTCGTGTCGGCCAGCTCGGACCGGTTCCTGTCGAACCAGATCATGGTGAAGCACAGTGCCGACTACATTGCAGCGCACCCGAATCGGGTGCGCGCCCCGAACGGGTCGACACGCTGAGGACGCCTCCGGTGCTTCTGAGCTCACCGTCGGGCAGTGACCGCAAGGTCCCGGGCGGAGGGTTCCGGTGAGCACTGACCTCAACGCTGCGCTCGGTGAGGTCGGCGTATGGCTGGCTTTCATCGGGGCGATCGTGGCGATGGTGCTACTGGTCGCTTCATACCTGCGCCGACGTCGCGGGCGTCCTGTCGACCCGCGCTTGGACGGGTGGCTGCTCGCTCCAGTCGTGCTCGGGGGGCTGCTCCTTGCGACCGTCGCGATGGAGCGCGCGCTCGTCACGCACGACTTCTCCCTCGTCTATGTCGCCGACAACAACAGCACCCACACGCCGCTCATCTACTCCATCACCGGCATGTGGTCGGCACTCGCAGGTTCGATTCTTCTGTGGGGCCTCGCCCTCGCAGGCTTCACCTCGGTCCTTGCCTGGCGTTACCGCCACGAGAAGGACGATCCCGTCGTGACCTGGGCGATGGTCGTCATGTTCGGAGTCTGTGCCTTCTTCATCGGCCTCATGGTGGGTCCCGCAAACCCGTTTCTGACCGTCCCTGCCGGCACCGTCGTCCAAGGGGCGGGACCCAACGCCTTGCTGCAGGACAACCCGCTCGTCGCTGCCCATCCACCGATGCTGTACCTGGGCTTCGTCGGGTTCACGGTCCCCTTCGCCTTCACGGTCGGGATGCTCGTGACCGGTCGGATCGAGCAGCGGTGGCAGGTCGAGACGCGCCGTTGGACGCTCGTCGCGTGGACGTTCCTCACGATGGGCATCGTGCTGGGTGCATGGTGGTCCTACCAGGTGCTCGGCTGGGGTGGCTTCTGGGGGTGGGACCCGGTGGAGAACGCCGCACTGATGCCCTGGCTCTGTGGGACCGCCTACCTGCATTCGGTTCTGGTGCAAGAGCGAAGGGGGCTGATGAGGGTGTGGAACCTCTCGCTGTCCGTCGCAACCTTCGCCCTGACGATCCTGGGCACGTTTCTCACCCGCTCGGGCGTCATCCAGTCAGTGCACGCGTTCAGCGACTCGACGCTCGGTCCCGTCCTGATTGGCTTCTTCCTTCTCGTCGCGGTGTTGGGCTTTGGCCTGATCGCCTGGCGAGGGGATCGCATTCGAGCGCCCACAGGGATCGACGCCGCGCTCAGCCGAGAGGGCTTTTTCGTTCTGAACAACCTGCTGTTCGTCGGGTTCGCCTTCGTGGTCCTGATCGGCACGTTGTTCCCCCTCCTCTACCAAGCCCTGCAGGGCCAACCGGTGACGGTCGGCGCGCCGTACTTCAACACCGTGGCCGTTCCAGTGGGGTTCGCGCTGCTGTTCCTGATGGCGATTGCTCCCGCACTCTCGTGGCGGAAGGTAGATGGGCGTGTGCTGTGGCAGCGTGTGAAGATCCCTGCCTGGGCAGGGGCGATCACGATCGCCGCGTGTGCCATGGGTGGCATTCGCGGCTTCGTCCCGCTGTTGGCGTTCGGAATGGCGGCGTTCGCAGGGGCCTCCGCCCTGCGGACCTTGCTGATGGCTGCCTGGAATGCGCACCGCCAGCACCGAAGCGCCTGGTCGGCACTCGTTGGTCGCACGAACGGTGGAATGGTGGTGCATCTCGGTGTCGTCGTGATCGCGGTCGGCCTGACGGCGGCCACGTCGTTTGCGCACCGGGGAGAGCTGGCCCTCCGAAAGGGTCAACCAAGGACCTTCGACGGGCACACCTTTGTCTTCGAAGGCGTGCGTCACGTGTCGACGCCGTCGCGCGACGCGACGGAGTGGCTGGTACGGGTCGACGGATCGTTGTTCGCTCCAGCGGTGACGCAGTTCAACGGTCAGAGTTCCGAGGCCGTTGGAACTCCCGCGATCGATTCAGGGTTCCGTGACGACGTGTACCTCACGATCAACGCGACGCCAACCGGACCGACGACCGGCGCCCAGACGTTGCCGAACCTTCCCGCCGACGCGGTCGGGCTTGGAGTGGTCGTCGAGCCGCTGCTGGCGTGGATGTGGGTTGGTGGGATCGTGGTCGGGATTGGCGGCGTCCTTGCGATTGTCCCTGGTCGACGTCGCCGAGCGACCGAGCCGGTCTCGGCGCTCCCTTTGAGCGGCGATCGCGATGCGTTTGTCTTGGCATCGGGCTCAAAGACGGCGGCGGAGGTCGGCGCACGATGAGCCAGCCGCAAAGCGCGGTCGTGGAGTCGGTGTCAGGCGGCCGGAGACCGTCGGACGAGGAGCCCTCGAAGCGTCACGTCATCCGATGGGTCGCGGGGATCGTCGTCGTGGCGCTCATCGCGCTCGCAGTGGTGCTTGCGACGAGGCCTCCGAACCAAGCGGCTTCGCTCGACAGTCCGCTCGTCGGCAAGCCCGCACCGCCGATCGTGGCGACGGCCTTCAACGGCGCCCATGTCTCTCTCGCCGCGGATCGAGGGCGCTATGTCGTGATCAACTTCTTCGCCAGTTGGTGCCCACCCTGTCAGGAGGAGGAACCAAACCTCGTGGACTTTGCCTTCGAACAGACCAGGTCCCCAGATCCGGCCGTGCTCTTGAGCGTCGACATCGACGACACGGTTTCCGCTGGGCGTGCTTTCGTGGATCGATGGGGTGCGACCTGGGCCAACGTTCCCGACCGCGGCGGTGCGATCGCCAGTGCCTATGGCGTCGCCTCGCCCCCCATGACGTTCTTGGTCGATCCCAGAGGCGTCATCCTGGCCGCCTGGGCAGGCCCGATCACCGCCTCCCAGCTCGAGAGCAAGCTGGCTGCTGCCCGAGAGGGCAACCTCTGAGCTTCGATGGCCACCGCCGAGCCGTGAGTGCTGGAACGCAAGGAGCGAGATGACGGTCGCAAGCGGTTCTTCCCGTGCCCGCTGGTTCCCTCGACGGCGTTCGCTACGACGCCCCGTCCTGGGCCGTAGGCGCTGGTTGCTCGGGGTGCTGGGACCTGTGGTGGTCGCTGGCGTTGCCCTGGCGATCGGAAGCGGTCTTGGTCACTCCGCGCCCCAGACGCCAGCACAGCGAGCCGGCTCGCTCGACGCCCAGATTCGGTGTCCGAGTTGCACCGATGTCTCGGTGGCGGATTCCTCGGCCCCTCAGGCGGTTGCAGTGGCGCGTGAAGTTCTTCATGAAACACGAGCCGGATGGAGTGACCAACGGATCGAGGACGCGCTCGTCGCTCGGTACGGGCCGTCGATCCTCTTGCGACCGCCAGCGAGAGGTCTCACGATCCTGGTATGGATCGTGCCCGCGGTCGTCGCCACGGTTGGGTTCGGCGCCGTGGGTTTGGTGTTCTGGAGGCGTGGGCGTGCCTTCCACGCGTTCGGGACTAGGCCGCTCCAGTGAGGACCTCCGAGCGCGAACGAGCGATCCGCGAGGAGCGGGAGTTCCTGCGACTCTCCCTCCAAGACGCTGAACGGGAGCTGTTGGCCGGCGACCTGGCGCCGAAGGACTTCGAGGTCATCGTCACGAGGGATCGTCACCGCCTCGCGGCCCTCGAGGCAGAGTTGGCTGCATTGGATGCTGCCACCCAGGGAGGGCCTGCCCAATCCCTGGAGGAAGGGCCTGCCCACCAGCGTGCCGGGCTGTTTCGCTTGCTACGTCGCACGGCGAAGGGTCGGCATCGCTGGCTGATGGTGGCGTTCGGCACTGCGGCACTGGTGGCCGGGATCGTACTCCTCGTCCTCGACCTCGCAGCTCCACGGCTCCCTGGGGCCCCGCTGACCGGCGGAGCAGACCTGTCGAGGCCCGCGGAGATCAGTCAGCAACTGGAACAGGCGAGCATCCTCGTCAACGAAGGCTCCCTGAGCGAGGCACTGATCGTCTACGGGGAGATCTTGAAGGCGGATCCGAGGCAGCCGGAGGCCCTCGCAGAAAGTGGTTGGATCGAATGGGAAGCAGGGTTCTCGAGTCACAAGCGTGTGCTCGAGGCTGCAGGGACGGCGCTCGTCCGGCGCGCTTTGACGGTTGCCCCCCATGACGAGGCGGCGCACCTCTTCTTGGGCACCATCGAACTCGAGGGCGACCACGATCCGATGGCTGCGGTCGCCCAGTATGAGTTGTTCCTTGCGGAGCACCCACCCAAGGCCACGGTGGCGAGCGCCGCCGCCCTCTTGCGCAAGGCCTATTCGGAAGCGGGTGTGCCGCTCCCCTCGCAAGTGCCGTCGCACTGAGCGCACGGGCCCACTGCACGAGAGCCACGCGCTGGCCGTGAGCAGGCCGAGGGTAGGTGACAGGGCGCTCGGCGCGGGGATCCCGCCGGGGGGACCCGGGCAGTTAGGTGGCGAGCGCCTGGAGATCTGCGATCACCGTCGAAAGCTCGTGGATGACCACGTCGATGTCCTCTTGGGTTGTCGACCACCCGACGGAGAGCCGCAGCGAGTGGCTTGCATCGACACCCATTGCCTCGAGGACCGGAGACGGTTCGAGGGACTCAGAGGAACAAGCCGATCCTGAATGCACGGCGACGCCTGCGCGGTCCAGCCCGATCACGATCGCCTCCGCCTCGACGCCAGCGACCCCGAGACAAACGAGGTGCGGCAATCGGCCGGCGGGGTCCGGATCGCCGACGAGTGAGACACCCGGGATCGACAGGGCTCCATCGAGCAGCGTGGCGATCTGGCGGCGAGCGGTCGCCTCTTCAAGATGCACCCGCTTGTGGCCGTCAGCGGCCAGCGCGGCCGCCGCAGCTCCGAATCCAGCAATAGCAAGGACGTTCTCGAAGCCGGCACGGCGCGCTCGCTCCTGGGATCCGCCGACAATGAAGGGCTCGATCCGCAGACCGGGGCGGAGGATGAGCGCTCCGGCCCCTGGAGGTCCGCCGAACTTGTGGGCGCTCACCGAGACGAGGTCGGGACCGATCTCGTGAATACGAAGATCGGTATGGCCACAGGCCGCCGCGGCATCGACGTGCAGCAGCACGCCTGCCTCTCGACAGGCTGCCGCAATCTCAGCCACAGGCTGAACAGTTCCCACTTCGTGGTTCGCCCACTGGCACTGGACGAGGGCTGGCCGCGCCTCGGATTGAGCGAGCCTGGCGGCGACGGCATTCGGGTCGATCCTCCCCGACGAATCGACCGCAATCGGCTCGACGGGAGCCATCCTTGCCGAAGCCGCCCTGACTGCCGAGTGCTCGACCGCGGCACACAGGATCGGGGCGCCGGGGGCCGAGCGCGCTGCACCCCAGGTCGCAGCGTTGATCGCCTCAGTCCCGCTGGAGGTGAAGATCACCTGCCGAGGCCTCACCTCCAACAGGTCTGCGACAGCCTCGCGTGCAGACTCGACAACCGCCCGCGCGTTGCGGCCTTCGAGGTGGACCCGTCCAGGGTCGCCGACCGGGGCGTCCAGGAGCCCACGCATCGCATCGACAACCTCGGGGCGTGGGGGAGCCGTCGAGGCGTGATCGAGGTAGTGGCGGAACACGCCGAGGATCAGGCCAAGGCGGCGCAGCTGTCGTCGCCAAGCGCCCGCGAGGAGAGGACCACCGGCATCGAGTGCTCGAGGTCAGCTCCGCAGAGACCGGCCAACAACCCCCGCACCATGCCACGATCGACTGCGCAGAACACCGGTGGGGTCGTCGAAGGGTCACCGAATGGACAGTGTTCAGCCACAACCGTCGTCGCGTTGCCGTGATCCTCAGCATGTGCTGCGAAGCCGTGGGCCGTCAGCGTCGCGGCGATGGTATGCATCGCGGCGCGTACGGATTGCCGCCCTTGCTCCAGGGACATTCGGTCTGCGAGGAGCCGCCCGTATTCCTCTCCGACGGCCTCGGCGAGTCGCTCTGCCTCTTCGATCCCCAGCCGCTCCAACGAATGGCGCAGAAGAAGCATCAAGAGGTCGTCGCGGCGGCCAATCAGGTCCAGCACAGGGTCCTCGTCGACAGGGAAGAAGATCTGTGCCGGCCGCCCAGCTCCTTGCCCACGACGTCCGAGCGCGACGTGTAGATATCCCCCGGAGACGAGGCGCTGAAGATGGTGCCGCGCGACATTGGGGTGAAGGGAGAATGCGCTCGCGACCTCGGCCGTGCTCGTTCCGGGGTGGGAGCGAACGTAGAGGAAGATCTCGCGCCGTGTCGGGTCCCCGAACGCAGCCGCCACGGCTGCGACGACGGAGGCGAACTTGGCATCCGTGGAGCGGTCTGGCAGGGGTTCCTGTACGGGGGGGCGCTCAGGGCCGAGAGGCGCGACCGTGCCGCCCGGCGGCACGCCGTCCAGCATGACGGTCTCCGGAGCTGCACCCGTGACTGCCCCGGAGCCGGGGGTAGAGGGCCCCGTCGTCGATGAAGGCTTGCGTGCCGGGGGCGCCGGCGTCAGGCCCGAGCGCACGGTCGGTAGTCTACCGACGAGCGACCGACGGGAGTCGGGTGGGAAATGGCGGGACCCTCTGTCCGGCAGTTCGGGTACTGATCCAGCCGTTGCTTTCGATCACGCTCACGGCCCTTTGTGAGAGGTCGGTGGGTTTTGGCAGATAGGGAACAGCTTGACGTCGCAGCCGCCAGGATCGTCGATCCAGAGGTCGGCCTCCCGATCGGCGACCTCGGAATGGTCCGTTCCGTTCGCCAGCGATGGCGGCGGGTCGAGGCAGTCTTGGCACTCCCTTCAGCGCAGTGGGCGACGGCGACGGAGCTTGTCATTGCCTTGCGCTCGGTCCTGGAAGAGGCCGGCGCGCTGTCGCCGACCATACAGACCGTCCTCATGGACGAGCGTGAGCGAGCCACGTTCCGCAACGCGGTCCGGGCAAAGATGGCTGGAGACGCTGGCGGGACTTTCGGAAGGCAGACTGGAGGTGAGGGGGGAGGCAACAATGCGGCGCATGGCGGCCACCGCAATGGCGAGACGATGCCAGCTTTCTTGCGTCCTGGGTCTGGCACACGGGTGATCGGCGTCTCGTCAGGAAAAGGTGGGGTTGGAAAGTCCTCGGTGACGGTCAACCTCGCGATCGCGCTGAGCCAGGCCGGTCAACGGGTCGGGATCCTCGATGCGGATGTCTACGGGTTCTCGGTCCCCAAGATGCTCGGGCTGGGTGACCAACCCGTCATTGTGGATGACATCGTGTTCCCTGCTCGCGCCTTCGGTGTTCGCTGCCTTTCGATGGGCTTTTTCGTCGACGAAGACCAGCCGGTCATCTGGCGCGGCCCAATGCTGCACAAGGCAATCGAGCAGTTCCTCGTCGACGTGTACTGGGGAGAGCCGGACTTCCTCCTCGTTGACATGCCGCCGGGGACTGGCGACGTGACGTTGTCACTCGCTCAGTTCATGCCGCGGTCGGAAATCGTCGTCGTCACCACTCCGCAACCGGCTGCGCAACGGGTTGCCCAACGTTCGGCGTTCGCCGCCCGCAAGCTCAAGCTCTCGGTTCGTGGGGTGATCGAGAACATGTCATGGTTCGTCGCGGATGACGGCACACGCTACGAGCTCTTCGGGAGCGGGGGAGGCGCCACCCTGAGTGCCGCACTCGACGTGCCGTTGTTGGGACAGATCCCCTTTACTCCTTCGCTGCGAGAGGGTGGCGATCGAGGACAGCCGATCGTCGCAGCAGACCCTCGGAGCGAGGCGACCAGTGCGTTCGCTGCGCTCGCGGATCGCCTGATCTCGCTCGGACCTTCTCGCGTATACCGCCCGGAACTGACAGTTCGCTGATCGGCAGGGAGGATCTCTGCACGGTGTGCGCGCTGGCGATTTTGACCCTCGAAGGCCCGATGGCGTCGGAGCACAGCCTGCCCTGGTTGTCGTGAACCATAGGACGTTGCGCTGAGCACGTTCATCTTCGGGATGGACCAGGAAGAAAACGAATTGAGAGCCTGAGGGCTCCTTTCGGCGAGAATGCCGCTGTGGCCTGTCGCTGGGCGTGATGCTTAAGGTCGTTGTGTACGTGTCTTCTCTATGTGTCGACCGCGCGTGGAAGCTTTGCGGGGTCCCAGCCGAGCAAAGCGACGGCAAGCCGGCACGCGAAACGATCGGTCATGCCAGCCACGTACGCCACGGCTGCATGAAGCGCCTCTGGCTCGCCTGCAACGAGTCCCCCAGCTTCGCGTACGGCCGGAATGGCGTTGGGGCGGTCTGCGAAGTGCTCGACGAGTGCACGGAGAATGGTGATGACCGCGTCTGCCTGCGCAACCGAGGCTTGGCGCAGGTAGATGCGCTCGTAGTTGGTGGAACGGAAGACGGCGAGCACCGCTGCCGTTTCTTCGTCCATCGCGACTCGTCCTGTCCGCAACGTCGTCGACACGAGGGCGTCGATAAATGTGCCCAACTGCTGGCTGCGACGTTCGCCGCACCGAGCTCGTACCGCCTCGGGGAGCATGTCCGGTGCCACGATGCCAGAGCGCAGGGCATCCTCCCAGTCGTGGCAGACATAAGCAATGCGGTCCGCCCAGCTCACGACTTCGCCTTCCGGGGTCGAGGGGGCGGGCCTCGACCAGCTGTGGTTGGCAATGCCGTCGAGAGTCTCAGCGCACAAATTGAGTGACCGAAGGGATACTTCAGCTCCCCAGGGCGCATGGTCGAACCCGCCTGGGACATATGGATGGAGCGCGTCTTCGCTCGCATGGCCTCCTGGTCCGTGGCCGCAGTCATGACCCAGGGCGATTGCCTCGCACAGCGCGACATTGAGACGGACGGCTCGGGCAACGCTCGTTGCGATCTGGGCCACCTCGAGGGCATGGGTCAGCCGGGTACGAAGATGGTCGTCGGGAAAGATGAAGACCTGGGTCTTGCCCGCGAGACGTCGGAAGGCTGTCGAATGAAGGATGCGGTCGCGGTCTCGTTCGAAACACGTTCGCCACGGGTCGGGTTCCTCGGGATGGCGCCGATTGCCGGCACCGATCGCTCGTGTCGCTCCCGGTGCCATCGAAAAGTCCTCGTCAGCTTCTCGGCGCTCCCGAGTCAGGGGATCAAAGGAAGCCGGTGGGGCAATGCTCACGGGGCCCTCGTGACTGGGTGCGTCGGCGGGGGGGCTGGGGACCAGTGTGGCTGCATCGATTCCCAGCGTCGCTCGGGCCAGGCTCAGCTCTGGGGTCGCCACCGCTGGCAAGGGATTCCGTGACGTGTCTTGGGGCCTTGCGACCTCGGCTTTCGAATCTGCGTGTGCGAACGTCACGCCAGGAGCGGTGAATCCTCGCATCGTGGCAGCCCAGCGCTCACTGCGGTCAGGTATGGTGCTCATCACTGCTCCCAGTCTGCCCGAAGGTTGTCACAGTCCCGGAAAGGAAGTGCCAACGCGTCAGGCCTCCATCGTCGATCCCTAACCTTTTGCGCGTGCTCTGTGCAAGGGAGGAACCGGGACGGGCCCGGGTAGCACGGCTAATGGCAGGATTGGCTTTTGGCAGCAGCTGCAGGGTCGGGGCTGTTCGACTTGTCTTGCGGGAGACCCTAACGTCGGAGGCGGTTCAGAGGGAACGACGTCGAGAAGACTCGCAACTGGGAGGAGTCGAGGTTGGACGTTCGCATCGGGATCATGCAGACCCCGAAGGAAATTGAGCTGGAACTCCCCGAGGACATCGATCGGGAGTCACTCATGAAAGACATCGACAGCGCGCTCTGCAAGGCGGAAGGCGTCCTGTGGTTGAACGATCGACGTGGTCGGCGGGTTGGCGTACCGGTTGCGCACGTGGCGTACGTGGAACTGGGGCCTCCTGTGGGCGAACGTAGGGTCGGCTTCGGCGCCCCTTGAAAGGGCTGCTCGACCTCGACCTCGTCTTCGTGACCGGCAAGGGCGGTGTCGGGAAGACGACGGTTGCCGCAGCTCTTGCTCAGCTGGCAGGTAGGCGGGGCAACCGGGTGCTCGTTTGCGAGATGGACCGCTCCGATGCGCTGACGACGCAGCTCGAGGCTGATCCCGTCGGTTTCACCCCGAGGGAGGTCACCCCAGGGGTGTTCGCGATGACCATGGACACCGAGGCTTCGCTACGCGAGTATCTGAAGCTCCAGCTGAGGGTGCCCATTGTCGGCAAGATCGGCGGTTTGGCGCGCGCCCTGGACTTCGTTGCGACGGCGGCGCCGGGCGTACGGGACATCCTGGCGATTGGCAAGCTCTGCTACGAGGTCCGTGAGCGGCATTACGACGTGGTGATCGTCGATGCTCCGGCGTCTGGCCACGTCGTTGGCCTTCTGAGCGCGCCCCAGGCCATCAACGAACTCGTGAAGGTCGGGCCCATTCGCGACCAGACCGACTGGATGGTGGAGATCCTGAGAGATCCAGGGCGCACCGGGGCGGTGATCGTCACGACTCCAGAAGAGATGCCGGTCGAGGAGACACTCGAACTTGCTGGGCGTTTGTCGAGGGAAACGGTCGTTCCGCTCTCCGCGGTGGTGGTGAACCGCGTTCTGCCGGAGCTCTTCGGAACGCGGGAGGAAGCGGTCTTCGAGTGGCTCCTTGCGCCAGATCGCGTGGCCAAGATCTCTGAAAGCGTTGGTGGGGACGTGAGCTTGCTGTTCGCCGGTGCTCGCCTTGCTGTCGACCTGAGGCGGACACGGGCGGAGCACTTGGAGCGACTGCAAGCGGGCCTTGATCGATCTGTGCCCGTGCTGCTGGTTCCATACCTGTTTGCTCGGTCAGAGGGGCTTCGCGCGACCAATCAGCTCGCGACCTTTCTCGAGGAAGAGCTCGGAACGTGACGGTCGGTTTGGCGCTTTCGCGGCCGCGCACGGCAAGACGAAGAGGGAGGTGCCGGGGGTCCGGCGCCGATATCTGCGAGAGATGACCGGGCAGGGCGAGGTAACGGAGCGAGGGTCGAAAACCCAGGCGCACCCGCCGCGCGGCGGTTCGTTTGAGGGGCTGCTCGCCTCGCGGGAGATCGCGATCACCTGTGGCCCGGGCGGTGTAGGCAAGACGACCACCGCAGCCGCCGCGGCGGCCATGGCCGCCTGCCGGCACGGGGGCCGAGTTCTCGTGCTGACCGTCGATCCCGCTCGGCGCCTCGCTGGGGCACTCGGTCTTTCAGGAATCGGTAACGAGGAGCGCCGAGTTCCCGACGAGGCCTTCCGAGCCTGGGGAGTCGTGCCGCGGGGGGAGCTCTGGGCGGCAATGCTTGACACTAAGCAGAGCTGGGACAGCCTCATTCGTCGACACGCTCCAGACGCCCGGACTCGGGACCAGATCCTGGCGAACCCTCTCTACCGCAATATCACAGGGAGGTTCGTCCAGAGCCACGACTACATCGCGATGGAACGGCTCTTTGAAATCCACTCAGAGGGTACTTATGACCTCATCGTCGTGGATACGCCGCCCAGCCGGCATGCAATCGATTTCCTGGACGCGCCCCGCCGAATGGCGGAGTTCTTCTCGAGCAAGCTCCTCCGGTGGTTGATCGCTCCGTACCGGTCGCGGCTCGTCAATATCGCGTCACGGCCCTTCTCCCAGGTCGCAGATCGCTTGCTCGGAACGCAGTTCCTGGTGGATATCTCAGAGTTCTTCGTGCTCTTCCAGTCGCTCTACGACGGTTTTGTCCAGCGTGCGGAGGCTGTGAGCCGCCTGCTGCGGGCCAGGCGCACGAGTTTCATCGTCGTGACGACGCTCGAGAGCGCATCGGTGCAAGAGGTTGAATCCCTCACGAGAGAAATACAAAAACGTGGGTTGCATCTCGGGGCGATCGTGCTGAACAAGGTGCTCCCTGAATATTTCGCGAGCGCAATGCTCGCTCAGACGGCGCGAGAGCTGGCGGATCGAGCCGGATCCGTCTCGCAGAGCCTCGGTGGAGAACCGGATCTGACCGAGCGAGTACTGAGAGAGATCGCCGACAGCTTCCTGAACTTCAACGTGGTGGCTCGCCGGGAAGCCAAGCAGCAGCAGGAGTTTCGTCCTGCATCCGACGTCGTGACAACCGTGCCCTGGCTTGATGGTGACGTGTCCGACATTGGCACCCTTCTCCGGGTGGGTGAACGTCTATGGGAGTGACGGTGGGCATTGCTCGCCGGTGCCTGGGGCTCTCAGGCGACCGTCATGTCCTGTCGGCATCCCTGGCACCGAGGCCCGCTTGGGATCGGCGCCATTGGTCTCGGGCGTTGGAGCGAACGAGCATGCTTCGCCCGAGTTGTGGGTTGCACTGACGAGAGGCTGACGCGCCGCTGTCTTTCCGGGTACCCCTTCCCGCCAGGCTGAGACCGGCGCCAGGTGCCCGGCGGATCCCAGGCGAGCCGTTTCGTGACGCCTGGTGCCCCACCGGAGGCACTCATCCGCGTCCGCCCGGATTCTCGGAATCGGCTTCGGGCGCCATCTCTTACGATGGGGGTGTGGTCGACCTCATTCATCCCGACGTCGTGTCCTATGCCGAGGAGCATTCCACGCCTCCGCCCGAGTACCTCGTCGCGGTCGACGCTGCGACGAGGCGGGATTTCCCAGCGTGGGGAATGATGGTGGGTCGCCAGGAGGGCCGGTTCCTCGAGCTGCTGGTCTTCGCCCTTGGAGCCAAGACGGTGCTCGAGATCGGAACCTTTACTGGTTATTCGGCGCTGTCGATGGCGGCGGGTCTGGCTCCTGGTGGCCGTATCTTCACCTGCGAAGTCAATCCGCACCATGCCGCGACGGCCCGCAAGAACATCGACGACAGTCCCTTCGCCGACCGTATCGAGATCCTCGAAGGGCCGGCGTTGGAAACCATCGCCAAGCTTCCTGGCCCCTTCGATCTCGTCTTCATCGATGCCGACAAGGTGACCTATGACGCCTACTTCGAAGCTGTCTTGCCGAAGCTTGCCCCCCGAGGGCTGATCGTCTGCGACAACACGCTCTTCGGCGGCAGCGTGCTTCCCGGTTGGGACCTCGACGCGGAGCGCAGGGAATCTGGCGAGGCGCTGGCACGCTTCAATGACAAGCTCTGCTCAGACCCGAGGGTCGTCTGTGCGCTCACCACCATACGTGATGGCGTCACGCTGATCCGCAAGGTGGAACCCTCCTGAGTCTTGTGACGAGGAGCGCCTCCGCCCGACTGACGAATGGAATGGCTCGCCATTTCCTCGGACGAACCGACGTCGGTAGAGCTGATCCCATCTTGCAAGGCGCGAGCGTTGTGGTTCTGTCGGGTCGAATGCCAATGTCCTCCGGGGAGCATTGCGGAAAAATTGATCGCTACTGAGTGAAGGCAGCCGTGCTCGATTACCACCTTCATTTGTGGCCGCACGAAGAACGTGATCCATCGCTTTCCATCGAGCAGCTGGCCGCTTACTGTGAACGAGCGCGGGCTGCCGGGGTCGTAGAAGTAGCGGTGACCGAGCATTTGTTTCGCTTCTCGCAGGCGCGTCCCTTAATCAAGGACCTCTTCGAAGCAGAAGATGCGGAGCTCCGGAGGTCGATGCGTGATTATTGGGATTACCACGCGAGGAATGATCTCGACGCATACGTTGAATGTGGGCTGGAAGCCAAGGCCGCTGGGCTCCCTGTGGTTCTCGGCCTAGAGGTCGATTATTACCGGGGGCGCATGGACGAGGTCTCCATGCTGTTGGCGGGGTACCCCTTTGATGTCTTGCTCGGTTCGGTCCACTGGATCGGGGCCTGGAGATTCGACGACATCGGCGACGAGGTTTCGATGCGTGAATGGTCGGTCCGCGACGTTGATTCGTGCTGGGATGCATACGCAGACGCGATCGAAGAGCTTGCCGTGTCAGAGGCATGTGACGTGATCGCCCACCCTGACCTGATCAAGGCTGCGGGGCATCAGCGTTCGAGCCCCGAGGAGTGGTGGGATCGCATGGCTGAGGTGATTGCTGGTTCGAACATGTCTGCAGAACTGTCATCCGCCGGTTGGCGCAAGCCGGTTGGAGAGCAGTACCCTGCCCAGCCATTGCTCGTTCGCCTCGCGGCGAAGGGGGTGCCGATCACGACTGCTTCGGATGCCCACCGCGTCGACCATGTCGCCGATCGGGCGGATGAGCTTCGAAGCCTTCTCGCTTCGATCGGTGTTCACGAGCTCACTGCATTTCGCCAACGGGTCCCTCATCGGATCCCCCTCGGAACCATCGAGAAGGAACGCGCCTAGGGGATCGATGACCACTCCTGCACAAATCGCCCATCGACATGCCAGCATTGCGCCGGCGGCCCTTGAGCACCTGCAACGCCTGCTCGGCTCATGGTCGTTGCTTGCAGATCTCTCCTTCTCCGACCTTCTCCTCCTGGTCCCGTTGTCAGCTGATCATGAGACTGCTGGCGGACCGCACCTTGTCGTTCTCGGCCAGATGCGCCCGAACAACCGACCAACGCTCGTAGAACAGGACCTCGTCGGCCTGGTTGTCAAGGAATCCTCGTGGAAGCTGACCGCGCAAGCGCTCCGATCCGGTTCGATCATTCGGGGGTTTGTTCGCCTTCCGTCGAGCCGTTCAGTGGTGCCCGTGGAAGAGGTTCCGGTTCGCTTTCGTGGCGAGGTGATTGCGGTGATCGCGCGCATCTCGCAGGCGCCGTCGCCGGAGGCTGCCAGCGAGTACGAGCGTGCATACCTTAGTGTCTTCGATCGCTTGGTTGGGATGGTGACTCAAGGCGCCTTCCCGTTTCCGACTGAAGACGTTGGCGCAGAAGAGACGCCGCGAGTAGGCGATGGTGTCGTCGTCATCGACGCGTCGGGAGATGTCGAGTTCGCTTCACCCAATGCAATGAACGCATTTCACCGGCTCGGGGTGTACTCGCCGCCCGAAGGACGGAGCTTCGTCGAACTTGGAATCACCAGTGCGGTGACCCGAGCACTCGAATCCGGTCGTCCTGTTCTCGAAGAAGTGGAACGGCGGCCCGACGTCGTGGTCTTGGTCCAGTGCATCCCGTTGCTCTCAGGGGACCGGGTCACGGGAGCGATGATCCTGCTACGGGACGTCACCGATGTGCGCAAACTGGACCGCCTGTTGCTGTCGAAGGATGCCGCGATCCGAGAGGTCCATCATCGAGTGAAGAACAACCTCCAGACCATCTCCTCGCTCTTGCGGCTTCAGGGTCGGCGCCTGGCGGTCGGTGCAGGAAGAGAGGCGCTCAACGAGGCAGAGCGCAGAGTTCGCTCGATCGCCCTCGTGCACGAGATTCTTTCGAGAGAGCCTGGCGATCAGGTCCCATTCGACGAGATCGTGGAGTCTTTGGTCCAGATGGCCCGAGACTCGGTTGTGTCGACCCACCCCGTCGAGATCACCGTCCATGGATCCCTCGGGGAGGTCGAGGCTGACCTCGCGACCCCCCTGGCGGTGGCCCTCGCGGAGATCCTGCAGAATGCCGTGGAACACGCCTTCGACGAGCGGCGAGTTCATGACCTCGCGACGAGCGGCGGGGGAGAGCGTCGCGCCACGATGCGTCTCAGTCGAGTTGGGAGTGTCGCGGTGGACTTGCAGCAGGACGAGAAGGCCCTGTCAGTGACCGTGCGAGACGATGGCGTCGGTTTGCCGCCGGGATTCGACCTCCGCCGCTCGACCAGCCTTGGTCTTTCGATCGTGCGTGACCTCGTGTCCAGTCAACTCAATGGCTCGATCGAGATGTCGAACGTCCCTCCTGCACAGGGCCGGGGAACCTTGGTGCGGATCGAAGTTCCATTGCGCGGCTGACGAGTTGAGTCCGCCAGAGTGGTGTACGAGGGATAGCCCGACCTGAGGGTCCCCCAGACGCGACGACCACCGCGTCAACCTTCAAGAACCTGCGATGGATCTGAAGGGAGAGCACGGTGGTCGTCGGCAACACACTGGGCGCGGCGGAGTTGCT
>Ga0209061_1001172_pt1 | contig 47208 bp, 44 predicted proteins | sample Coa_R1_10_FD_187157 | JGI IMG/M metagenome (GOLD analysis project Ga0209061, IMG submission 187157) | Surface soil microbial communities from Centralia Pennsylvania, which are recovering from an underground coalmine fire - Coalmine... | ecosystem: Environmental > Terrestrial > Soil >...
GCTCTCGGCTCGTGCGCCCGGTCGCTCGCTGCGCACGCAGGTGCGTCAAGCCCTGCTGCTCGGACTGAGTTTCAATCTGTATCGCTTGTAGCATCACTGGCTTTGCTCAAGGATGTCAACAGAGCCAGATGCGCTCAAATCCTGTTTCGAAATCGGCTCGGGTGGTCCCATACGTCTCGCCTCCAGATATTTCAAAAACTCTTCGCGCAGTATGTTGGCAGAGCGGTACTTCTGGATCACAGAATAGACCTCAGGCCAGAAGAACTGACCGAGATATTTTGCGGAAGTTTTTTTGGCGCCCGCGTCGCTGAGATCGGGTGTTTCGTATCCGAGCGGGGTGAGGTAGGCGACATAGCCGCCCTCCACATATCTTTGAATCTGCGATTCGCCTTCTGGCGACTGGGTTTTTACCTCGACGAACAATTTGGCGTGGTGACCACCGGTGGACCTGATCTCCAGGTCCGGTTGCCCGAACTCATACCGCGGCTGAGTTTCTATCTCGCACGACCGGAAAGCCATGCGCAACTTGGGTCGGGCGTGCAAGAGTAGATCGAGGAATGCGTTCCTGACCGCAGAGTCGGTTTCGAGTATGTAAGCCAGGATCTCGGTGGTGAAGTTCTCCTTGGCGAAATCTTCGATCCGCAAGAAAAGATTCGACGCGCCCATGTTCCAGCCCCCGACTCCGTATATCAAGTGGTGCCGACAATGTCGAGGCCGGCGATCATCCCGTCCAACGCACGTACGGGAGTTACAAGCACGCGGCGTGAACAGGACCTGCTGCAAAGCCAACATGCTAAAATAAGGCTCGCGCCTGCCGCTGTGGAACCGCTTCGAAATTGCATAGCAGCGCTAACCGAACAGGACAATTTTCATCTGCAAATGAATAAGTCGATACGCAATATCGCCATCATCGCGCACGTGGACCACGGCAAAACCACGCTGGTCGACGCCATGCTGCGGCAAAGCGGTGTCTTCCGCGAGAACCAGGAAGTGGTAAAGCGCGTGATGGACTCGAACGAACTTGAGCGCGAGCGCGGCATCACCATCCTGGCGAAAAACACGGCGGTGACCTACCGCGACACCAAGATCAACATCGTCGATACGCCGGGGCACAGCGATTTTGGCGGCGAAGTGGAGCGCGCCCTGCGCATGGTCGATGGAGTACTTGTGCTCGTCGATGCCAGCGAAGGCCCGCTGCCGCAGACGCGCTACGTTCTGCAAAAAGCGCTGGCGGCCAAGCTCCCGCCGATCATGGTGCTCAATAAAATTGACCGGCCCGACGCGCGCCCCGCCCAAGTCCTCGACGAAATTTACGATCTGCTGATCGATCTCGACGCGACCGAAGATCAGCTCGATTTTCCGGTGCTGTACGCCAACGCGAAAACGGGCGTGGCCCATCGCAAGATCGGCGACGATTCGACGAATTTGCGGCCGCTTTTCGAGCAGATCGTGGCGTCGATTCCGCCGCCGTCGGGCGATCCCGAGGGTGCGCTGCAAATTCAGGTGACCAACCTCGATTACAGCGATTTTCTCGGGCGCATCGCCATCGCGCGCGTCTTTCAAGGCACGCTGCGCCGCGGATCGGACGTGGCCATCGCAAAGCTCAACGGCGCGCTCGCCCCGGCCAAGATCACCAAGCTGTTCACGTTTCGCGGCCTGGAGCGCGACGAAGCCGAGGAAGTATCCGCGGGCGAAATCGTCGCCATCGCCGGCATTGACGGAATTCAGATCGGCGAGACGATCACCGATGTCGATCGTCCTGCTCCGCTTGAGCCGCTGGCCATCGACGATCCCACGCTCGCGATGGTTTTTACGGTGAACACTTCCCCATTCGCCGGCCGCGAAGGGCAATTCGTCACATCGCGCGATCTGCGCGCGCGCCTCGAAAAAGAGCTGCTGACCAACGTCTCGCTGCGCGTCGAGGACACGGCCACCACCGACTCCTTTCGCGTGCTGGGCCGCGGCGAACTCCAGTTGGCCATCTTGATCGAAACCATGCGCCGCGAAGGCTACGAACTGATGGTCGGCAAGCCGGAAATCGTGGTGCGCACGGAAAACGGCCGCCGCATGGAGCCTCTGGAATTGCTGGTCATCGATTGCCCGGAAAATTTCATCGGCATCGTGATGGAATCGCTCGGCAGCCGCCGTGGCGAAATGAAAAAAATGGTGAACCATCATTCCGGGCGCGTGCGCATGGAGTTCAGCATTCCGTCGCGCGGGCTGATCGGCCTACGCGGACAACTGCTCACCGATACGCGCGGCACCGCTCTGATCCATTCGCTGCTCGAAGGCTGGACCGATTACGCCGGAGACATGGCCATGCGTCCCACCGGCGCGCTGGTTGCCGATCGCGCGGGCGTTTCCACCGCCTTTGCGATTTGGGGAATTCAGGAGCGCGGCGAGATGTTCATCGGGCCCGGCGTCGAAGTCTACGAAGGCATGATCGTGGGCGAAAATTCGCGCGAAGAGGACATGAACGTCAACATCACTAAGGAAAAGAAGCTCACCAATATGCGCTCGTCTACCGCCGACGAGGCCATCCGGCTGATTCCGCCGCGCGAAATGACGCTCGAGAAGGCCATCGAATTTATTGCCGACGATGAATTCGTGGAAGTGACGCCCAAATCCATCCGTCTGCGCAAAAAAGTCCTCGATTCGAAAAAACGCCCGAAGCGCTGGCAGGAAATCCGCGCCGCCGCGGAAACCTCTTCCTAGCATCCGCCTGACTCGCGTTTGCGGAACTCCTGCCCGGATTCAACCTCCTCTTGCATCCCATATGGGTCGTCGAATCATCGCGGCGTTTTTCCATGGCTTACCTATAGAAGCGCAAGAGCATAGAGCGATGGGCGGCGGCAAGACGGACGTATGGGCAAGCGCCCTGACGCTGATGGTCCTGAAGACGCTCGAAACCATGGGCTCGATGCACGGCTACGGCATCGCGCAGACCAACGGCGGCCGGCGCGGTTCGGCACGGACGGTAGGCGCGCGGGGCTTTTGCGTGTTGGCATTAGGGGAGAAGCCCCGCGCGTATGGGGAGAATTTACCTGCTGGGCCCGCTTCGCCAACTTCGTCTTGAGAACTTCGTTCTCGCACTGGCCAAGCGGGCTCAAGTGTCATGTTGGATCTGTCTCGCAATCAAAACGCCAACCGCCGCGGCGCTCTTTTCTGGTGGAAATACAAGCCTTATCAAACGATCGCAAACCTCGACCGCGTATTTTTTGCTGGGGTTCGCGACCTTTCGTCCTAAAGACAAGCGGGTGGCTGTTCTGTGGGAATCTACGGAACCGCTACGATTGCGTCGGCTTCGATCTCTACCAGCATCTCCGCCGCGATCAGCCGGCTTACTTCCACCATGGCGGTTGCGGGACGGATCTGGCCGAAGAATTCACCGTGCGCGCGCCCGATCTTTTCCCAATCGGAAATATTCGTCACGTACATGCGGGTCCGCACTACGTCTTTGAGCGTGGCGCCCGCCTTTGTAAGCGCCGCCTCGATATTTCGGAGCGTTTGCACCGTTTGCGCGTAGGCGTCTCCCGCGCCCACCACTTTGCCTGCCGCGTCGGTCGCCGTCGTACCGGAAACGAAGACATGCTGGCCTACGCGCACGGCGCGCGAATAACCCACCACCGGCTCCCACGGCGTACCCGTCGAAATATTGCGTCGCTCCATGAGCGTTCCTCCAAATGCCAGAATTCTGCATCAAGGATCAATTCGCGATCGCCATTCCGCCGGAACCACGGGACAAAGATCGTTCCGTGTGCCAAACACGCGGTAGCGAATGCGCGCGATCAAATCATAAATGAAATCGCGCACGGGCCGCGGCACCGCCCGCGTCATCGCCGCGAACGTTTTCCAGCCGCCGCCCAGCCGCGAGAGAATATGGATGAACGCATCTGAGCGCGCCAGCATCGCTCCGCCATCCGTGCGCACCACGATGCTATCCGGCAAATCCTGCCGCGCCTTTTCCGGTACCAGCGCCCGGAACGTCTCGCCCTGCAGCGGCGCAAACCGGAACGCCCTGCCCGAACGGTCGTGTTTCAGCACGAATTTCACCGCGCCGTGGCATAGAGCGCAGTGCCCGTCATAGAACATCATCTCGGGCTGCGCGGGTGCCGGCGTGAAGTTCCCCGCCCCGCTCATGGATGCCAGCATACCACGCGCCGCGCGCGCAGCCCCGCAATCGGGCGCTCAGCCTCGCGGAAGCTTCCCGTTTTTACTCACCCATCGCGCAATTCCCCCGAAGCGTCAGGGCCCGCTTTCATCGCCGTACTAGATCGCAAGTACAGTCTGGCCGCCTGTTCTAAAGCTGTACTTCCGGCCAGTAGCTTCTGCGTCCATGGCTCTGCTAGCGTCGAACCGCGATGCGGTGCGAACCAAAATTCGGTGTAAGGAGCCCGGCGGCAAGAAAGCTGCGGTCCCATGCGGAAACTCGCGCGCTCGAAAACGTCACGCGCGCCAGCCACGCGCTGCGGCAGTCCGCGAGATTCTCGCCAAGCCTAATCGATACATTTTCGATTAGAACGCAACGTAAGTTGCTGAAAACAAAAGCCCGCGGCCCGGCTAAATCGATACACTTTCCTCGCCGGTCCGCCCTTGCTTCGCGAGCTGCCCAAACGTCACGGGATCGATTCGCCCCCAGCCCACGTGCCGGAAACTGCCGCTGGACAGTTGTTGGCGAACTCTCTAAGCTACTTCGTTCGAGTTTTCTCGGGAGACTTCCTGTCGATGAAGTGCAACAACGTCCTCGATGCCATCGGCCGCACACCGCTCATTCGCCTGAATCGCGTCGCAAAAGACGTTCCCGCGGAAGTGTACGTCAAGGCCGAATACTTGAATCCCGGCGGTTCGATGAAGGACCGCATCGCCGTTTGGATGATCGACGAAGCCGAGCGCAAAGGCCAGCTTCGTCCCGGCGGCACGATCATCGAAGCCACCTCCGGCAATACCGGTATGGGCCTCGCTCTCCTCGCCGCCGTTCGCGGATACAAAACCGTTTTCACCGTCACGGACAAGCAATCCCGCGAAAAAATCGATCTTCTAAAAGCTTTCGGCTCCGAGGTGATCGTGTGTCCGACTGCCGTCGAGCCCGAGGATCCGCGCAGCTATTATTCCGTGGCGAAAAAGCTCGCTCGCGAAATTCCCAACTCGTTTCTCGCCAACCAGTACGATAATCCCGCCAATCCCGACGCGCACTACCGCTTCACCGGCCCCGAAATTTGGGACGATACCGAAGGCAAGATCACCCATTTCGTCTGCGGCCTCGGCACCGGCGGCACGGCCACCGGCGTCGGCCGTTTCCTCAAGGAAAAAAATCCGGCGGTCAAAATCATCGGCGTCGATCCGCTGGGCTCGCTGTTCTACGAGTACGCGAAAACCGGCACGATCGGCAAGGCGCACACCTATGTTGTCGAAGGCATCGGCGAGGACATCTTGCCTTCCACCATGGATTTTTCCGTGCTCGACGACGTGCTGCAGGTAAGCGACGAGGAATGTTTCCTCTGGGCGCGCCGCCTGACCAAGCGCGAAGGCATCTTCACCGGCGGCGCCGGCGGCGGCTGCGTTTCGGCCGCTCTCCGCGTGGCCCGCGATGGCCGCAAAGGCGATCTGATCGTCGCGCTGCTGCCTGATTCCGGCAGCCGCTATCTCAGCAAAATTTATAACGACGCCTGGATGCGCGAGCACGGCTACGCCGAAGCGGAAGTCGCCCTCACCGCCGCCGATGTAATCCGCGTCAAGCGGCAGAACGGCAAAACGCGCGAGCCGATTTTCGTCGGTCCCAACCGCACCGTCTATCAGGCCCTGCAAACCATGCAGCAGCAGGACATTTCCCAGCTTCCCGTCTTCGAGGATGGCCAATCCGTGGGCACCATTTTCGAGGACCAGGTTCTGAATCTCGCCTTGCAAGGCAAGGATCTCCGCAAGCTGATCGTTCGCGAAGTCATGGGCGGACCGATTCCGCAGGTGCCCTCCAACGCGCCGGTCGAGCGCCTCACGCATCTTCTAAGCCACGAAAGCCCCGCAGTGTTCGTCGAAATGGAAGGCGGCAAACTGGAAATTCTGACGAAGTTCGACCTGATGGACACAATCGCGGGTTTGGTCGGTCAGAAGCGCTAGCGCTCACACCTGGCGCAGCGCACGGCGCTTCAGTCACAATCAAGCTAGCAAGAGCCGCCTGAAGCGACCATTGCCAGCGGCGGCGCGTTGCCGTTCTGGCCAAGCCCGAATACGCGGCGCACCGATTCCAAAAACGCCAGCACCGCGCGCGAATTTTCGCCTTTGCGCCAGGCCATGTGAACTTCTATTTTGGCGTCAGGCTCATCGAGCGGCACGGCCGCCGCCGCGCAGCCCAGCGCCGTCCGCGCCGGAGCCTCGTCCGCCGATATAAAAATTCCCCGGTGCGCTGCCAGCAGCAATCTTTGCACATCGTCGCTTGGAAGTGGCCCATTCTCCAGTTGCACCACTTCCGGATAGATCCCGGCTCGCGCGAAAAGACTCAGGACTTTGTCATGCAGCCCGGCCGAGACGTCGCGATGGTGCAGCAGCAGCGTTTCGCCCGCCAGCTCTCGTATGCGAAGCGATTTCCGTTTCGCCAGGGGGCTCTCCCGGTTCACCAGCACCACCAGGCCCTCTTCAAACAGCGGCTCGGATTTCAGGTGAACGCGATCAACCGGCGGTCGCAGGAATCCCACGTCAACTTTTCCCTCGACGAGCGCCGCGTTTTGCAGCGAGGAATAAATGCCGCACGTTTGGATTTCCACGCGCGGATATTGCCGCGCGTGCTCCATCACCGCCCGGCTCAACCTCTCGCCCAAATGCAATCCTATGCCGATACGCACCGTGCCCGCGTCGCCGTGTTTGGCCTGGCGCACGCAACTCGCGAACCGCGCCATTTGCTGCTCCAGCGTTTTCGCCTCGCGCAAAAACAGCCGTCCCGCGTCGGTCAGGATCACACGACGTCGGTTGCGCACGAAAAGCTGCACGTCGAATTCGTCCTCGAGTTGGCGGATTTGCCTGCTGAGTGGCGGCACGGTAATGTGCAATTCCTCCGCCGCGCGCGAAAAATTGAGGCACTCGGCCACCGCAATAAAGTAGCGCAGTTGCCGCAACTCCATTGTGCACCCCCATTACTCACCCGTTTTGTTCGCGATTGGTAACACACAAAGTCAAAATAAGCAATGGACTTGTCCGCCGTTCTCGGTTCTAGTGTCTCCGTCGATCCGGGGGTGGTTTGCTTTCGAGGCGGGGGTGACCGTGTCGAAGGGTACCTGGGGGATCGTCGGCTGCGTGTTTTCACCTGTTCCTGCCGAAACAGCAAACTCTTCCGAGCGTGAAAAGAGATGCCGAGGCCTCTACGGCCTCAGTTCAGGGAGAGCCCATGCAATCGTTGCGCGAAGTTTTATACGTGCTTGCGGCCATAATGTTCTTTGTGTTCAGCCCGTCAGTCCTCATGGGCCAGTCGGCCACCACTGGCGCACTAACCGGAACAGTAACTGACCCATCCGGCGCCGTAATCGCGGGTGCCACGGTTACCCTGACAAACCTCGGAACCGGGCAAACTCGAACCACGACGACTGGAAGCAATGGCTCCTACACGTTCTCTCTCATCCCGCCGGGGAACTATTCGGTCAGGTTCTCGGCGTCGGGCTTCCAGTCCCTCGAAGTTCCTTCGGTGACAGTGAACGTCACCGAAACCGACGTGCTGAATCGCAGCCTAAAGGTTGGCGAACAAACTCAGCAGGTCACTGTCGAATCGACAACCCAGACAATTCAAACGCAGAACGCCACGGTGGGAACTCTGGTTGGTTCCCAGACGGTCACGACACTCCCGCTCAATTCGCGCAACTACACCCAGATCATCGACTTGTCTCCGGGTGTGAACGTGAACGTCGCGAGCGCCGCAGCAGTCGGCAATGGTACCCAGGACATCAACGTCAACGGTATGGGTTCAGACCAAAATAACTACATGATGGATGGGGCTACGCTCACGAATTATGGCAGCGGCGGCGGAGCACAGTCCGGTTCCTTCCCTGGCATTGGAATTCCTAATCCCGATTCGATTCAGGAATTCAAGATTCAGACTTCGCAGTATGACGCCGAATACGGCCGCAATCCTGGCGCCAGCGTCAACGTCGTCACCAAGAGCGGCACCAATCAATTTCACGGCGATGTTTGGGAATTCTTTCGCAATAGCGCGTTGGACGGCAATGATTTTTTCAATAAGTATTCGGAGAAACAGCTCGGATTTGCCAATAAGCCGCAAATCCTAAACGAGAATTTGTTCGGCGGCACATTCGGCGGTCCCATCAAGAAGGACAAGTTGTTTTTCTTCGGATCTTATCAGGGAATCCGGCAGAAAAACGGCATCGGTACAAATGGCTTCGCGACGGGCCTCACTACCGGCCTGACATTACTTCCCTTTAGTGAGCCGGATGGCACACGCAAGGACGAAGTCGGTTCGATCCCTACGGACTGGATTCCGGGGAACACTCCGTGTAATTATTCAACCTATCGAGGCTATCTCGGGTGCGCCTTTGCGGGAGACACCGCATTCGGAACCCGCGTAACCATTAAGCCACCGGACCAGACGAATCCCGCTAATGATGCTGTGACCGGGATCAACAACGTGGCTGTAAATTTCCTTCGGGTACCGGGCCCCAAGTCGGGGCTCAATGCTGGCTACTGGTTCCCAAGCGTCCCCTTTAAAGGGGGACTGCCGCTCGAGAATTGCTGGACTAGTTCCTCCTGCGCAACCAATGTTGTGTCCGATCCCATTCTTGCCAACGAAGATCAATACCTCGCGAACTTCGACTACGTCGTTGACTCCAAAAATACATTAAGCGAAAAGTTTTTCACGTCGAAAGATCCCCAGGTCCAGCCGTTCACTTGCCTCGGATCGGGATGCGACCCTGGAGCGCCGACGGCAGTAACTTACACGTCGGATAGCGCCACGCTAAAGCTGACCACAGTGGCGACCCCTAACCTGATTAATGAAGCTTTCTTCTCTTTCCAACGTCAGACTGCCGCTGGCGGTACTCAGGACTGGGTCGGCGCGTGCGCGGTGCCTGGCTTCCAGCAGCCACTCACGAACCCGCTGATCAATCCCGCCGGTTGCGCGGGCCTTGCCGGTAAGAATATAAATACCTCTCAGACAGAGATTCCCACTATAGGTTCAATTGCTGTCACGGTGCCGCCGGGCGTGCCTGGGTTCGGCCCGTTTGGAATGCCCTTCGAGGGTGGCTGGAACGACGGCGGGAACTTCATTCCAGCCAACACGACCTTTTTCAATTATTTTCAGGGCAATGAGCAGATATCTTGGAACCATGGCAAGCACTCCATCCGCACGGGATTTTGGTTCAATCGCATTCAGTTCAATTGGACACTACCCGGGAGGGGCGGATTGCTTTTCTGGAATACCGCCGATTTCCTTACGAGCGCCAGTAGCAATACTGCCGTCACTGGATTGCCTAATTCAGCTCCAAATGGTGTGGTGGCTGATTTGTACGGACTGACTAACACCAACGGAAACAAACACGAGCAGCGGGTCAATGAATTCGCGGCGTTCGTGCAAGACGATATTAAGGCCACCAACAAACTGACACTGAACTTAGGGCTCCGTTGGGAATATGACGGTTATCCAGCTGAAATTAATGGCTTGTTTACGGATGCTTGGCCAAGTACAGCAGCACTCGTCAACACGGGGTCATTCTTTCTCGGCAACCCGGTCGGTACCCTAGCTGGTTACGTGGTCCAGTCGAACTACAACCCGAATATCAAGGCGTGCGGCAACCCGCTCGCACCCAGTGCCTGCGGACTCACGGCCCCGGCAGGTATCTTTCCCGGTTATCCGGGTGGCGCGACAGGCGTGTTTTTCAATACCAACAAAACGTTGGTGCACGGCGCACCGATCACAAACTTTGGGCCTAGGATTGGCCTTGCTTGGCAACCATTTGGGGACAGGTTTGTTGTTCGCGCCGGATACGGCATCTTCTACGACGCCGTGTACGCGAACCTCTTGTCGTACAACCAAGCCGGCAATCCGCCCTACAATGGCAGCGTATTCGGCACGCCTCTTAACTCCACCGACAACCCAGACGCGATTATCGGTCTGATGGGTTGGACGCCTCGGACCCTGCAAGTTGTGAACGGAAACGCGACTGACGGCGCATTGACCATCACGGACGGCTCGGGTGGTTTGGGGCTGGGAGCAACGTCCGACTCTGAGTTTCTAGGCACTCCCTTGGTCCAACAATACAATCTCGACTTGCAGTACGAGGTCGCCCGTAATTGGATCGTAGACGTCGGTTATGTTGGCTCGCACGGAACTCACTTGTTCAACTGGTCGCAACCGATCAATGTGGCCTTCTTGGTTCCGAACGCTCCGAACGAGCCCGCAGCAGGCGACCTGCAGAATTCACGGATGATTATCGGATCGGGTGCCCGCGGAACCCCGAACTCTCTGCCATTCAACGACCCGGGGAATGTGAATCCCGCAACGAAAATCCTAGATAACCTTGGTAATAGTTCTCCATTTAATCCCGGTAATCCGGGTAACTATTTGGGGCGCGTCAGCTATCTTGGATACGGCGCCAATGGTATGGCTTCCACAAACACCCTGGGTGACTCCCTCTACGACAGCTTGCAGGCCCAGCTAAGGCACCAGTTCGCGAACGGGCTGCTGCTTCAGGCCTCTTACACGTGGAGCAAGCTGATCACGAACATCAACGCCGCGGAGGCTGGGGGTGCTGGCGTGGGCATCGCAGCACCCGGCAATGTCCTATCCGGCAGCTCAGGCAGTAACGATCCGCTTGATCTCGCTCAGCAATACGGCTTGGCCGCATTTAACCGTCCCCAGCGTCTCGTCGTTGCCTATAGCTACGATTTCCCGTACAAAAACCAAAATGGCCTCGCCGGCCACATCTTAGGTGGTTGGACAATATCCGGCATAACGACTATTCAAGACGGTGAACCCTTCTCTATCACTGACAGCAACGGCGGAACGATTTACTGGGGCGCGGGTGGCACCGCCTTCTGTACTGGCTGTAACGTGCGTGCGGAACTGGCCTCACCTATAAACTGCAATGGCTACGGTGTGTGCCAATCCAAAGTGCCTGTTGCCACGCCAGGCAGCAACTACGCCCGCGTAGTTAGCGGCCTGAAAGGAACACCTGGCGGGGGTTGGATCAACGCCTCCGCTTTCACCAGCGCACCCTGTATTGGCGGGACCGTCGCTGGTGCCGCCAACTGCGCGGCTACTGGCGGGGGGACCGGGTTTGGAAATTCTGGTGTGGGCATAATTATGGGGCCGGGACAGCATAACTGGGACTTCTCGCTCATCAAGAAAACCAAGGTGACAGAAGGCACGAGTCTCGAGTTCCGCGCGGAGTTCTATAACATCTGGAACCACCCCCAGTTCAATGAACCGTTCGACAACTTTGGCAGCCCGTCCACCTTTGGGACGATCACCAGCAGCTCAGTCCCTCCGCGTGTGATTCAGTTTGCGTTGAAGTTTTATTTCTGATTGTCGGCGCGTGGAAAAGGCCCCATGCTCCCTGCGAGGGTGGGGCCTTTTCGTTTGTCCCGTTACATAACCGAGGGTAAGTGACGATCCTGAAGATAAAACGCCGCATCGTTGTGCGGAAGCACAGCTTACTGACTCTTTGCCGCCGGTGATCGCTGCCTTTAATGCTCCCTTGCGCCAGGGCTTCCTCGGAGCTCTGTGGGCGTAAACTGCTTTCCGCGTGCGGCAAACTCTGATAGCATCGAGTGTCGCCAACTTCGTTATTTTCATCGTGGAGCACTCGAATCATGGCATTGGCATGTGAGCTCTGCGGCAAGAAGCCGCACTACGGCAATTCCATCAGCCACGCGCATAATGTGACGCGCCGCCGCTGGAACCCCAATCTCCGCCGCGTCCGCGCCGTCATCAACGGCGTGCGCAAACAGGTGCGCGTCTGCACGTCCTGCATCCGTTCCGGCCGCGTCAAGAAGGCCGCCTGAGAGCGGCGCCCCGGTCGTCATGGGGCGGGAGCTGGGATTGAAGCCAAGCACTCTGGTGATCGCGGCGGTGGCCGTCTGCGCGCTGGTGGTCGGATGCCGCAAGGAAATCGCGCCCGGCCCGGACGTCTGGGCCGTGGTGGATGGCAAGCAGATCCTCCGCGAAGACGTCGAGCGCGTATACCGATCAAGGGTCAATTCCGAAGCGCCCGCGCCGTCGCATGAAGAGGCGCTGTCGCTGAAACTCAGCATCCTGGACGAGCTGATCAATAGCCAGATCCTGCTCGACCGCGCCGAAAAGATGAACTTGGTGGCCAGTGACGAGGAAGTGGAAGACCGTTTTGCCCAATCGAAGGCACCCTACACCGAAGAGGAATTTCAGCAAAAGCTGCAAGCCAGCGGCCTGACTATCGACGATTTGAAGAGCGACATCCGCCGCCAGCTTTCCATCGACAAGCTCCTTAACCGCGAAGTCGTCGCGAAAATTTCGATCACCGACAAGGAGATCGCGGATTTTTACAACAAGAATCGATCGCAGTTCGACGTGGCCGAGCCGCAATATCACGTCGCGGAGATCGTGATTACGCCGCGCCCGGACCCCAGCATTCACAACCGCAAAAACAGCAAGGCGATGAACGAAGCGGACGCCGGCCGGAAAGCCGCCATGCTGATTCAGAAGCTCGACGCCGGCGCGGACTTCACCGAACTGGCCATGGACTACTCCGAGGATCCCAGTGCATCCACGGGCGGCGATATCGGCTTTATTCCCGAATCGTCGCTCAGCCGCTCCGATCCGGCGTTAAGAAAGGCCGTGCTGGCGCTCAAGCCGGGCCAGTTCACGCAGCCGATTCGCACGAAAGACGGCGGCTACACGATCCTGAAGCTGATCGCCAAGGAGCCTGCCGGCAACCGCCGGCTTTCCGATCCGCAGGTGCAGCAAGCGATCCGCAACGCGCTGCGGACGCGCAAGGAACAACTGCTGCGTTCCGCCTACATGATCGAGGCGCGCGACGAGGCGCAGGTCACGAACTACCTGGCGCGCGAGATTCTCGAGTCCGCCGGCAGGCTTCCGGATTCAAATTAGATTTGCATTTTCGGGCTTGCCCCGCGAAAATTCTCCCGCGATCCACGACGAATCAACACCGCATCGGAGGAAATCATGAACGAGGAAGTGCTCGATAAGCTCGCGATCCGGGAAGCGCAGGAGAATTGGGTGGTGTGGCGCGACGCGGGCGATTGGGAGCGATTCCGCACCGTCTGGGCAGACGACGGCCGGATGATGGCCACGTGGTTCCAAGGCACCGGCGAGGAATTCGTTCGCGTCAGCAAGGAAGGTTTTGAAAAGGGGGTGAATATCCTGCACACCCTGGGCGCCTGCTCGATCGAGGTGAATAAAAACCGCGCCATTTCTCAAATCAAAATGTCGATCATGCAGCGCGCCAAGGTGCATGACGTGCTGTGCGATGTGACTTGCATCGGCCGCTTTTTCGATTTTTTCGAAAAGCGCGGCGGGAAATGGCTGCTGGTGTTGCGCCAGCCGATCTACGAAAAAGACCGCATCGATCCCGTCGATCCCTCCGCGACACTGAAACTCGATGCCGCGCTGCTTGAGAAATTCCCGGAGGGCTACCGCCACCTCGCGTACCTGCAGTCGCAGAACGGTTTTCAAGTGAAGCCGGACATGCCGGGGTTGAAGGGCCCGGACGTCGAAAAACTATACGCCCGAGGGAAGGCATGGCTCGCGGGCGGCTCCGCGTACTAGCGGCTATGGCATTTCGGTCACCCTGTCCCGATGAAACCCTCCGAGCAAAACGAATGGAAGAAAGCTGCGGCGGAGGCCGCCGTGGCCTTGGTTGAGGACGGGATGGTGCTCGGCCTCGGCACCGGTTCCACGGCAGGTTTTTTTATCGAGGCCCTGGGCCGGCGGTTGGCTGCGGACGGACTGCGCATTGCGGCCATTCCGACCTCGCGCCGCACGGAAGAGCTCGCACTGAGAGCGGGGATCCCGCTCAGCAGTTTCGCCGAACATGCGCAGATCGACCTCACTGTCGATGGCGCCGACGAGATTGAGCGCGGCACCGTCTGCTTGATTAAGGGGCACGGGGGCGCGCTGCTCCGCGAAAAGATCGTCGCGGCCGCCAGCCGGCGCATGGTGGTAATCGCGGATGAAACGAAACTGGTGGATTGCCTCGGGTCGCTCGTTCCCGTACCGGTTGAGGTAGTGCGATTCGGATGGCAGGCCACGGCGCGGCGGCTGGTGAAAATCGGCGGGAATCCTTCCCTGCGCCTGGGAAAAGACAATACGCCGTACGTGACGGACGGCGGGAACTTCATCATGGATTGCGCCTTCGGGCCGATCACCGAGCCGAAGGAAGTAGCGAATCAACTGGACCACATCGTCGGCCTTGTGGAGCATGGACTGTTTCTGGGGTATGCAAGCGAAGCAATCGTCGCGGGGCGAAGCGGCGTAAAGACGTATCGACAAACCGAAGTTAAATTTCGAGGGTGCTGATCAAAGGGAACGGACCGCTCAAAGAACCCGGTCAGTTGCGCGCCGCGGCAACGCAGGGTTGGGAATACACGGCATCGAGCGCGCCCCACAGTGCTTTGAGGGTTCGCTCCGCCGAACACATCGCACCGAAAGTGTCTAGCTCGGGCCGGCTCACGAGCCACGAGCGCCAGGCGGCGCAGTGGCGAGCGTTTGCTTCGCGGCGCGCGAGGAAACACGCCAGAGCACGCGGCTCATCCACATCGTAAAACCGGCGGAGTCCGATTACTTTTTGCGCGGCGATTTCCGGAATCTGCGATTCGTAAACGTAGAAAGCCGCGACGGCTTCAGCCATGGTGCCGTGCGTGGCCACCTCGTCGAAGGCATCGAGCAGCGCGGCAATGCCCGGCAGAGGCCGCGTGGAATCCATCGAGACTTCAGTCACGCCGAGCGATTGCGCGAACTGGCGCCAAAGCATCGGATGCGGCGCGGCCCCACTTACTTCCTCGGCGAGGTTGTCTCGCACGATTCCAGCGAGCGGCATCGGCGCGCGTTCGGCGAGCTTCTTCAAGTTTTCGGGAAACGCGCGGACATGCTGGTAATACTGCTCGGCGTAGAGCTGCAAGGATTCTTTCGAGAGGGTGCCTTCCACCCACGCCTGATAGAACGGGTGTTTCAACAAATGGTGTTGTTCGATGAGCGCGTCCAGCGTTTCCAAAAGCGACTTCGGACGCACTTCCTTCCGCTTCCTGTACATACCCCTAGCATGATCTCCGAGATTTCCGCTGCCCTAGAGCGGCCTGAACCAACCGCGTGATTTTACTCGAATTGCGGCGCAATTGCCAGTTGCTCTCCGGCCACGCTCGCAAATAAGCACGGGCGTAAGTCCGCTCCCATGGGCGGGTGCCGCCCGGGCTTACGGGAGCCTGATCCCATTATAAATCGAAAGGGACGGCTAGTTCATCCACCGTGCGATCAATGCAGGCCGGACCAATCGTCAGCCAGGAGGATGGAATTGCTGGGGTTCGAAGGATCGTATTTGACGCTGGCAACCTGGCCGGCCGCGACGCGCGCCAGATGCAGGCGTTCTTCGAGGCCGGTGATGTCCTGCGCCGTTTCGTAGGACACGCCGGAAATCGCGTAGGTATAGTGAAGGAGCTTGCGCGTTGACGCGGACCCGCCGGAAGGGCCACGCCGCGAGAAGATCAATCCCGAGCCGTTCGATTTTGCCGGCACCGCTTTTGCGGGAGTCGAAGATTTCGAGTTTCCGTTCGTGGCCAATGGATCATGGTCCGCGATTTCGAGGATGTGGCCTTCCACAATCCGGCCGACGCGATTCAAATACGCGCGGCGGCGGCGCTCGATTTCGTCAATGTCTTCGGGGTGCTTACGGAAGGCGAAAAATACCCCTGCTCCGGCCAATACGGCCAGCCCCGCGAGAGGAACTAGATTACGCCAATCCCTAAGAAACTCGTTCAACGGCGATGTCTCTGGCGGACATATTAATTCGCGGGAGGCTAAAAAACGAGAGGCCGCGCGCAAAACGCTTCCAAAAAATCAACGGGCCTCGCCAGATTCAAAGCGTTTTGCGGCTGACTTGTCAATCGCGAGGCGCCACGACGGGATTACTGAGGGAACCGATTCCGCCGATTCGGACCTCCACGACGTCGCCCGCAACAAGCGGGCCAACGCCGGCAGGCGTGCCGGTCGCAACTAGGTCGCCGGGTTCGAGAGTCATGGCCTCGGCGATCCAGCGGAAAATCACGTCAATCGAGAAGACCAAGTCGGATACGCGCGCGGATTGCCGTTTCACTCCGTTGACGTAGGTTTCGATGGGCGTGTCAGGCGCGGGCGGTTCGGTTTCGAGAACGGGGCCGAAGGGGCAGAACGTGTCGAAGCCCTTGCCGCGGGTGTACTGCCCATCGAGCCGCTGCAGGTCGCGGGCCGTCACATCGTTCAGGCAGGTGTAACCCGCAATGAACTGGCGAATATCGTCGGACGCTTTCGGGTGATAGCAGCGGCGGCCGATGATGAAAGCGAGTTCGCCCTCGAAATCGACGCGCTTCGAAATGCGCGCAAGCACGATCGGGTCGCCCGGCGCGATGATCGAGGAAGGCGGCTTCGAGAAAATCACGGGCTGCTTCGGCGGATCGGAGCCCATTTCGTTGGCGTGATCCACGTAATTGCGAGCCATGCAGATGATTTTCGAGGGCCAGGATGGCGTGAGGAACCGGATCTGATCCACCGGCCATTTCCGGCCGGTGCGTTCACGCGAACCCCACAGTTCGCCGGAGATTTCGTGCACAACCTCGTTTTCCAGGATCCCGGGCCGCGACGCTTCAAAGGCCTGCCGCGGCGTGAGGTTGGAATGCTGAGCAGCATATTCCTTCAGCTGAAATCGGCAGAGTTTCATGGAGTCACCGGCCGTGCCGGGCGGCAGCGCGAGCGGCGCGGCGGTCCGGCACGATGGAATAGCGGCAGGCGTGGATGATCATCTCGACGACCCAGGAACCGACGGCGGCAACGCCGTAGAGCACCGTCCCCTCGACGAGAACCACGGTGGGGCCGCGGTGCAATGCCTGGAACAACCGGTCGAAATAGAAGCCCGCCAGATCATAGCCGACGACAAATATAGCCCAGGCGACCATCGCTGAGGAAAACATTTGCACCGGCTTTAGAAGAAATCGACAGACAGGAGCAAGCATCAAGAGGAAAAAACAGCCGATGAAGAAAGCATTGCGTTCGAGCGCATATGGTTCAAGCGCAGGAATTCGATTGATGGCGATCAACGCAATGGTCATCTCGACGACCATCGCGAGACCGGCGTAAAACCCGAATTTCAGGACCGGATGCGACGGAAGGACGTCCGCCAAACGGCCCGGTTGCGCCTGAGGCGCGTCTTCAATCATGGCTGGGCTGGGTCGCGGCCGGTACGCTGACCGAAACCGCTGCGCTGGGCTCGCTTTCGTTGCCCGAGCGGTCTACGGCAGTGACAGCGTACGTATAGGTGTGACCCGGAACTACATTCATATCCCGAAAAGCAGGCGCAGGCAATAGTTCGCGGTCTAGCGGGGTGCCTAGAACGCCATCCTTCTCGCTGCGATAGACGCGATACCCGGCGAGATCGGGTTCGGGACTGACGGCCCACGAAAGATCCACATGTGCCGGGGTATTCGCTACCACGGGTACGAACACGCCGATCAATCCCGTTGGAGGAGCAGGAGGAAAGATGTCGCGAGGAGTGATGGCCACAAAATTCGAGTCCGACGATTCGACCGCCACACCGGAATAATCGAGAACGCTGCGGACCGAGTAGATGTATGCGGTGCCGAACTCGACATGCGAGTCAGTGAACGCGGGGGAGACGGACTCGCCAATTTTCGCGAGAGGAGTTTTCAGCGCGGGCGGAGACGGGGGCACGCCGGGCAGCGGCGCGGGCGGGACAGAATTTGCGCCGCCTTCGGGCGAAGCGGATTGATTTTGCGCCTCGGCGCGATAGATCCGGTACGTGATTGACGACGGAACGGGGCCGACAGGCGTCCGCTGCGGCGCGCTCCAACTCAGCACGACGGCCGCCGGCGTGACTTGGCCTTTCAAGTCGGTGACCGGCTCGGCAGCGGGGAAAATCCGCAGTTCGGCAATATTAGAAGGCAGGGAAAGTCTCTTGGCGGAAATGCGCGTCCGAACGGAATAGACAACCATAGGATTCGGATGAATCGTGAAATCCGAAGCATCGAGCTGATCGGAGTAGCGGAACTGGCCTTGCGCAACATACCGATGCACCAGTTCGGAAGGAATCGTGACCAGCAGCGCCGGGTGCGCCAACGCGGCTGGCTGCGCTCCGGCGGGCGTCGGAGCAGGCTCGAAATCGCGATAGATCTCGATCGTAGGAGGGTGCTTGAGCGGAGCGCCTCCGACCGAGACCTGCGGAAGCGCGAAGGTGAGCAGCACGCGATTGCCGGTTTGCGACGCGGCCAGATCGTCAATCGGCGCCGGGACGGATGGCCCGCGCGCCGTCGGCGCCCCGGGCGAAGCGCATCCCGCGGCGTAAAGGAGAATCGCGAGCGCGGCGACGCCAAGCAGACTCCCGCTTGAGATGGGTGGCGTAACGCGTGGCAACGAGCGGCAAGAGGATCCCGGGTTTCTCGTTGCCATCGTCGCGTTTCGCGCCTTTAGAGAATGTAGCGGCTGAGGTCCTGGTCTTTGACGATATTCGCGAGCTGCTTTTGGACGTACGCGGCGTCCACCTTGACGTTCTTCTTTTTCAATTCGGGCGCTTCGAAGGAGATTTCCTCCAGCACGCGCTCGAGGATGGTGTGCAGGCGGCGCGCGCCGATATTTTCAGTTTGCTCGTTCACGGTGGCGGCAAAGCGGGCGATGGTGGCGATCGAATCCTCCGTGAAAGTGAGCTTCAGACCCTCCGTATCGAGCAGCGCCGTGTATTGCTTGATGAGAGCGTTTTTCGGCTCGGTGAGAATGCGGATGAAATCGGCTTCGGTGAGCGAATTGAGCTCCACGCGGATCGGAAAGCGCCCCTGCAATTCGGGAATCAATTCCGAAGGCTTCGATGTGTGGAAGGCGCCGGCGGCGATAAACAAGATGTGGTCGGTGCGGACCATTCCGTAACGCGTGTTCACCGTGGTGCCCTCGACGATCGGCAGAATATCGCGCTGCACGCCTTCGCGCGACACATCCGGACCGTGGCCCGATTCGCGCCCGGCGATTTTGTCGATTTCGTCGATGAACAAAATTCCCATCTGCTCGACGCGATCGATGGCGAGCCGCGTCACCTGGTCCGTATCGATCAGCCGGTTTTCTTCTTCCTGGATCAGATAATCGAAGGCTTCCGAGACGGTCATCTTGCGTTTTTTCTTCTGCTGGCCGAACATGCCGGAGAGCATGTCCTTTACGTTGATGTCCATCTCCTCGATGCCCTGATTGGTGATGATTTCAAACGCGGGCATGGCGCGCTCGCGGACTTCCACTTCCACGAGCCGCTGGTCGAGCTTTCCTTCGCGGAGCTGGCTGCGAAGTTTTTCGCGCGTGCGCTGGGTCTGCTCGCGGCGCTGCACTTCGGTGGGACCGTTGGGCTCCGCCGGGGCAGACGACGAGGGCAGGAGCAAGTCGAGCAGGCGCTCCTCGGCGGCCTGTTCGGCGCGCTCGGCCACTTCGTCAAGCTTTTCCTCGCGGACCATGTCGATCGCGGTTTCCACGAGATCGCGCACCATGGATTCAACGTCGCGACCCACGTAGCCGACTTCGGTGTACTTGGAGGCTTCCACCTTGACGAACGGGCATCCGGCAAGGCGCGCCAGGCGGCGCGCGATTTCGGTTTTGCCGACGCCCGTGGGGCCGATCATCAGAATGTTTTTCGGCAGGACGTCCTCGGCCATCTCGGGGGGCAGCTTCTGGCGGCGTACGCGGTTGCGCAGAGCGATGGCCACGGCTTTTTTCGCCGCAGTCTGGCCGACGATGTATTTATCGAGCTCGGCCACGATTTCGCGAGGCGTCAGTTCATCGAATGACGGCAGGGGCTCGGATTCGGCAGTTTGCTGTTCTCCAGTCAAATAGATCACCATGTCTTTCTCCGGCTTGCCGCTCATACTTCTTCGATGCTGAAATTCGCGTTGGTGTAGATGCAAATGTCGGCGGCGATGCGCATGGCTTCCTGGGCGATATCCTTGGCGCTGAGCTTGGAGTTTTTCGCCAGCGCGCGCGCGGCGGCGACGGCATAATTGCCGCCGGAGCCAATGGCGCAGACGCCGTCATCCGGCTCGATCACGTCGCCATTTCCGGAAAGCAAGAAGGTGTTTTTTGCGTCCGCCACAATCAGCAAGGCATCGAGATGGCGAAGCGAGCGGTCGGTGCGCCATTCTTTCGCCAGTTCGACGGCCGCGCGCGGCAAATTTCCGTGGAATTCCTGCAGTTTGTTCTCAAAACGCGAGAAGAGCGAAAGCGCATCCGCCGTGCTGCCGGCGAATCCGGCGATGATCTTGTCGTTAAAGAGGCGGCGTATTTTTTTGGCGCTGTGCTTGATCACCGCGTCGCCGAGGGTCACCTGGCCGTCGGCGGCCAGGACCACTTTATTTTCTTTGCGCACGCAAAGAACCGTGGTGCCATGCATCTGCTGGGCCTGCCGCGAAGTCCCCATCCGCTGATTATACTCCCCGAAGAGCGAATGGAAAAATCGCCGGTGCTCCGAGAGTTCCTGAGATGGGTCGCGAATAGCACCGGCGCGGATCGGGGTAGGGGCGCGGGATAAACCCGACCTCACCAATCCGGATTCGAGGAGGAATTCTTGCCGCTCGATGAGCCGTTGCCGCCGCTCTCGTCTTGGTCCTGATCCCAGCTTTTTTTCTTCTTCTTTTCCTTCGCTTCCTTCTTGCGTTCCTTCTTGCCAATCTTGGCCCAGCGATCCTCCAGCGATTCCTTGGTGAAAAGAGAATCGGAAAGGCCGGTGTTGTAAGTGCACCGGGAGAAAAACGCCTGAAAAACCTTCATTCCGTTACGGTCGCGTTCCAACTGAAATGCCGTTTCGATGCCCTGCACCCGGTGATAATCCGAAAAATAATCGGTCTCCTTGCTGCTTAGCTGCGTTTTGGGATCGCGTCCTTCCGATACTTCCTGAATCGGCAAATGCGTGGCCCGGTCAAAAGCGATGCGAATCACGCGATTATCGCTGTCCGTCAATTCGACCCAATCGGCCTGTTTGAGCTGCACGATATCCGGTCCCGCATACCGGAAAACCATTCCGGATTCGTGGATGCGATGCCGCAGAATGTTGTCGATGTCTTTCAAGTTGTCTTGCTGGAATTGCTGAAGATCGGCCGCGGGGGCGTCGGAGACGCCGCCGCGATCCAGCACCCATCCTTGCTTCCCGTTATAGATTTCAATAATGTTGCGCTTGGGCAAGTTCTCCTGCCGTTCTTTGTCGGGAGGTATCGAGTAATCAATGAATTTGCCGAAACCGCTCACGTTGCCGGCATGATCGAATTGACCGACGTTGCCGGTGCAGGTGACGTCGCGAACATCCAAGTAGGCTTGACCACCGAGCGCATCGATCGCCTGCTGCAGGATTTGTTTGGCTTTGGCGGCGCTCTGCTCGGGCATCAGAACTTCGTCGTCCTGCGCGGCCTTGGAGGGCGTTGCCGCCAGCGCCAACCCAATGCACAACGCCAAATTTAGCGTAAGCAAACATTTCATCCGCACAGGACGATTCCTCCGTTGACGTTCACTCGATCTGCCGCTGCGCATCAGCCGACTCGTCTTTCACGTGAACTCGAATAGGTTCCGCGCTCCCCTGCGGTTGCTCGATGAACCTTGCAGTCTTCGATGCGCCTACCGTGGTTTTGGGCTTTCCAGGCCTATGACCGCTTCGATTCAGGAGCCAGCGGGTACCTTGCGCGCCGCCTGCACCAATGCGCGGAAAAGCGACTGAGCCAGCGCGTCACTTGCCGCCATCCGCTCCGGATGCCACTGAACGCCGACCACCCAATTCGAATCGCCAGTCCATTCAACCGCCTCGATCACGCCATCTGGCGCCCGCGAAACCACCCGCAGATCACGGCCCGGTTCAAGGATCGACTGGTGGTGGGAGCTGTTCACGCGGACCTCCGCCGCAGCGCCTGCCATTCGCGAGATTTTCGATCCAGGCTCGATTCGGGAGGCATGAAATGTTTCAGGCGCGTTTTTTTTGTCGTCGGCCTCGTGTGCGATCGCATTTCGTAATTCGCTTGGAATATCTTGTACCAGGCTACCGCGCAGAAACACATTCAGGCTCTGAATTCCGTAGCAAATCGCCAGCACCGGCTTCTGCTCCGCAAAACAGTGCTCCAGCAGCCCCCAGTCGGTCTGCTCGCGCCGCGGATCGGGGTCGCTTGTCGCCGAGTGCCGCCGGACGCCGAATCGCGACGGGTCAACATCAGCCGGGCTGCCGGGCAACAGCACGGCATCGAGCGTATTTGTGATTTTCTCGAGATGATCGCGCGAGAGCCCGAGTGACATGACCACCGGCTCGGCACCTGCCGCGCGAAGCGCCGCGATGTAAGGCTCAAGCTTGCCGAAATCCCCGTTCAGTTCTTCGTTTCGGGTGCGATAGGGCAGGCCGACGCGGGGTTTAGAGTTGCCGTCGGAGCGCATCGAAATGATCGTATCACCGCGGACGGATGGGGGCAAAGGCGGCTCACTCTGGACGATCGCGAACCGGGCGATCCAGTCCGCTCGATCGCAGCTAGCCGGTGCGCGCGATCTTCTGCATCGAGGAGCTGCCCAGAATTTGCAGCGATCCGCGAAACAGCTTTTCAAAGTCGCCGTTTGCGCCCGCGCGCGATTGTTGGATGGCCCGCTCGACGGAGCGCTCGTCATATCCGAGGTTGACGAGCGCGGAGGACACATCCGCCTCGAGTTGCGAACGCGTGGCGGGCTTGCCTGGCTCGGGCACGTCCACCGCCGCCAGCTTGTCGCGCAGCTCCAGCACGATGCGCTCCGCGGTTTTCTTTCCGACGCCTGGGATGCGCACCAGTTGCGCCAAGTCACCTTTGCGTATGGCAGGCACCAGCTCCTCGATGCCCATTCCCGAAAGGATTTTCAGCGCCAGCGAAGGTCCGACGCCTGAAGCGGAAATCAACAGCTCGAAGCACTGCTTTTCGCGCGCCGTGAGGAATCCATACAGAGAAAGCTGATCCTCGCGCACGTGAGTGTAGACGAGCAGTGTAGCTTCCTGGTGCAGGGCGCCCAGTCCGGCAAACGTGGACAGTGGAATTTGTACCTGGTAACCGACGCCGCCAACGTCGATCAGCACCCCGTTCGGACGTTTGTCGATGATTTTGCCGCGCAGCGAGCCGATCATGTCTGGCGATTATTCATTAGCGCGGGAACCGTGTCAAACTCGTGTCCCATGACCCGCGAATGGCGGATCGAAGGCATAGGCCACTTTTCGATGGGGAAATCATGGGGCGCAGAAGCCGATTAGCGGCGAGCGCGGTCCCGCTGGATGGCTTCGTCGATCAGGGATTCGAGCTCTCCGCGCGTGAGCGAGATGTGTTCGGTGCTGCTTGCGGTCGCGCTGGCGCGATGCAGGCCGGCCGCCGGCGCATTGGATCGAGCTCCGTAGCGCGCGCGCGCCGCGACCAATTTTTCCAGGTCTGCGCTGGAAAGAAGTTTCTGCTGGCCCAGCAGTTCGGTGACGAGCGCCACATGCGCGAAGTGTTCGGTGGTCTCCATGCGCATGAAGGCCGTCAGTAGATCGGGGCCATAGGTGACTACTCCGTGGTTGGCCATCAGAATCGAGTCGTGTTCCGCCACATACGGCTCAATCGCGTCGCTCAGGTCACGCGTGCCCGGCGTTCCGTAACGCGCGAGTGGCACTTGCCCAAGCGTGACCACTAATTCGCACAGAATGGGCTTATCGAGCGCGATTCCCGCAGCGGCAAATCCCGTCGCGGTCGGCGGGTGCGCGTGGCAAACGGCGTTCACGTCCGGCCGCATGCGGTAAATCAGCAAATGCATGGCGATTTCAGACGAGGCTTCGCGGTTGCCGCAGATGCGCCGGCCGCCCAGATCGGTGATCACCAGATCGTCAGGCGTCATCATTCCCTTGCCCATGCATGTGGGCGACGTGAGTATTCGGTCCGCGCCAAGGCGGACCGAAATATTGCCGTCGGTGGAAGCGACGAAGCCTCGATCGTGAATCCATCGGCCCACTACGCAGATATCCCGCCGATGCTGCTCCTCTGACTTCTCCGCGCCCGGAGAGACGGATTCTGGAATCACGACTGCCTCCTCGATCCATTTTGCCTGCGGGCCGAGCTACGCGTAAAAGCCGCGCAGCTTCAATGCGCGAGCGACGCGGTCGATTGCCAGAATATACGCGGCGATGCGGTTATCGACCCCGTGAGTTTCCGCGTAGCGTACCACTTGATCGAAGCTTTGTTCCATCACATCTTGCAGGCGCTCGTTCACTTCGCGCTCACGCCAGAAAAAGCCCTGCCGGTCCTGAACCCATTCGAAATAGCTGACCGTCACTCCGCCCGCATTGGCCAGAATATCGGGAATGACAAAAATTCCCTTTTCGGCGATCGCCGCATCCGCGTACGACGTGGTCGGCCCGTTCGCGCCCTCGCAGAGGATTCGGCAATCCACGCGATGCGCATTCGCCGCGGTAATCTGATTCTCCGTAGCCGCGGGCAGCAGAATGTCGCACGGACGAAACAGCAACTCCTGTGCGCTCACCTTCTCGCCACCGGCGGGAAAATCAGGCAACCGCTTTTTCTGTCCGTGCACCCACTCATACAGCTTGGGAATCTCAAACCCGTTTTCGTTGTACAGGCCGCCATGAATGTCCGCGACGCCGATGATCTGGTAACCCGCTTCATGCATCAGCAGCGCGACGTTCGATCCAACGTTGCCGAATCCCTGCACGATCACGCGCGTCTTCTCACGCTTCATCTTGAATTTCGCGATGGCTTTCTCGCAGCAAATCAAAAGGCCGCGCCCGGTAGCCTCGCGCCGGCCCAGCGAACCGCCCAGGTCGAGCGGCTTTCCGGTCACCACCGCCGTGGTGGCCGTGCGCACGTGCATCGCGTACGTATCCATCACCCACGCCATCGTCTGTTCATTCGTGCCGATGTCCGGCGCCGGCACGTCGCGTTCCGGTCCGAACCAATCGAGAAGTTGAGCCGTGTAGCGCCGCGTCAGGCGTTCAAGTTCCGCCTTGGAAAGTTTTTCCGTATCGCAGATCACTCCGCCTTTTGCTCCGCCGAACGGAATATTCACTACCGCACATTTCCAGGTCATCCACGCCGCCAGCGCGCGCACTTCATCCAGGCTGACGTCCGGCGAAAATCGAATTCCGCCCTTTCCCGGCCCGCGCACCGTCGAATGCAGCACGCGATACCCGGTAAAGATCTGCATCTGGCCGTTATCGAGCGCCACCGGGATGTACACGGTGATTTCCCGCTCGGGATATTTCATATATTGGTAGAGTCCGGATTCGAGTCCCAATTTTCGCGCGGCTATTTCGAAGCGGGCTTCCGCCGATTCGAAAACACTCATTTCGCCGCTAAGCATCGTTGGCATCTGGTTCCTCCCGCTGTCGGATGGCTGTCGGATGAAGGTGAATTGGAAGGGGCGGCGCGTTTTCGCCCAAATCGGCGCGATTGCGAAAACAAACACGCATTTCCAGAAAATGAACGGAACAAAAGTTTTCGTAAAGCAGCATTATCGCCGGGTCCCGAGATTACGCAGGTCGTGCCCGGTCATCTCGCGCGGCTCGGCCACGCCCGCCAAACCAAGAATCGTCGGCGCGATATCACGCAGAGAGCCGCCGGGCTTGAGCGGCGTCCGCCCGTCGTCGGTGATCAGCAGGAAGGGGACGGGATTCGTCGTGTGATACGTGTGCGGCCCGCCCGTGACCGGATCGATCATCGTTTCCGCGTTACCATGATCCGCCGTAATAATCCATGCGCCGCCGCGCGGCTTGAGCGCCTGATAAATTCGTCCGAGACATTCGTCGATCGTTTCGCACGCCTTGATGGCGGCTTCGAGCTTTCCGGAATGGCCCACCATGTCGGCGTTGGCGAAATTCATGATAATGGCGTCGAATTCGCCCTTTTCGATCGCGTGGATGACCGCGTCGGTAATGCCCGCTGCCGACATTTCCGGCTTCAGATCGTACGTCGGCACTTTCGGCGACGGCACCAGAAGCCGTTCCTCGCCCGGGAACGGCTTCTCCACGCCGCCGTTGAAAAAATAGGTGACGTGCGCGTACTTCTCCGTCTCCGCCACGCGCAGATTCTTGTAATTCAGCTCGCCGAAAACGTTCGCGAGAATGTGCTCCAGTTTTTCCGGCGCCAGTAGATACTGCAACCACGGCCACGTTTTTTCGTACTGCGTCATGGCTACGAAGCGCAGGTTTTGCGGCCGCTTCGGATCGGTGAACTTGTCGAATCCGGGTTCGATCAGCGCTCGCGTCATCTGCCGCGCGCGGTCGGCGCGGAAATTGAAGAAGATCACCGCGTCCTCATCGCGAATGACGCCGCGCGGCGCGGCGGCCTTATTCGGCGCCGCCGCCGTCGTAATCGTGATCGGCACGACGAACTCGTCCGTCACCCCTTTTTCGTAACTCGCGCGCATCGCCGCAATCGGATCGCTCGACTTGGTCTCCGATTCGCCGTGCACCACCGCGCGATAGGCGCGTTCGATGCGTTCCCAGCGGTTGTCGCGGTCCATCGCGTAGTAGCGTCCGCTGACGCTGGCGATTTGCCCCACGCCGTACTCGCGCATCTTCTGCTCCAGCGCGCGCAAGTAATCGATGCCGCTTTCGGGAGGCGTGTCGCGCCCATCCATAAAACAATGGACGAAAACTTTTTCAACCTTGTTTTCGCGCGCCATGCGCAACAACGCGTAGAGATGTTCGATATGCGAATGGACCCCGCCATCGCTCACCAACCCCATCAAATGCAGCTGTCGCTCGCGTCCGCGCCTCATCGCGTCCAACAGCAGCGGATGGCGCATGAATTCCCCGCTGGCGATCAGTTGATCCACGCGCGTGATGTCCATTTGCACGATTCGCCCGGCGCCGATATTCAGATGGCCCACTTCGCTATTGCCCATCTGCCCTTCGGGCAAGCCGACCCACGGCCCGGAGCTGTGAATCAGCGTGTTGGGAAATTCCTTCAGCAGGCGGTCGTAGTTTGGTTTGCGCGCCAGCGCGATGGCGTTGCCCTTGGTTTCCGGGCGGTAACCCCAGCCATCCAGCACCGTAAGGACGATCGGCCGCGGACGCTTACTCACGCGCGTTCACCCATGACGAGACTGGCGTCGTTACCAGCGCGCCGCTGCACGAATCGGCAATCGGCTGTGACTTCCTTTTCAACACGCATGGCCAACCCAACTTAGCCGACTCGGCGAATCACTTCAAGTGCATGTTGGCGTAACGGAAAGCACAAACGCGGCAAAGCGCATCGAAATGGCGGCGCACTTCGCACCGCGCATCCTGTGGATCGCGCTGTCATGTAGAAACAACGGGATGAATGCTCGATTATCCGGCCTGAAGGACGTTCACCACCGTAGCAATCAGGAACACCAACATGCAGAGTCCCGCCGCGGCCGCGCCGATCACGGACCACGACGTCAATCGATCCTCCGGCCTGTCGATCGGCCGCCTGTACGTCAAGAAGAAAAGCAACGCGGCAGCGGCTTCGGACAAAATCGCCGCGATGCAAAAGATTGCCACGGGCAAGCGGTTGGAATAGGCGGCCGGCGCAACTACGGCAAACAACACAGGCCAAAGAGCCAGAACCAATCCTAGTTTGAATTTGCGCCTGCGATCGAGCGTGTGCATGTACTGGTTACCGGCGATATAAGCCCTGCGGATATTTTGAATCACTTGGGGAGCAATTCGGTTGGCTGCCTCACAAGTGGCATCAGTGCATTTAGATAAGAAATTCGTCAGCGACACGGGCCCCACCTCCCGACCTGCTCCGTCCATTACCTGTATTCTTTATTATTTGGATGCTTAAGCCGGCGAAAACTTGCCAAGAAAAACCAAAAACCTTAGACCGGTGGGTCGGTGTAGTTTCAGAATGCGGTAATGCAAATGATGTCGTGCCGCAATTCCACGCGCCGATCGGGGAAACGCGCGGCGATTCGCGCCCGAAGTTCATCGTAAGTGGGCGCTCCGTTGCGCCCGTCGAGCATCCGCGCATCATCCATCAACACGACATGCCCTCTAATCGGATGCGACAGCGCCGCCTCCATTTCGGCCGAAAGCCGCTCGGGATCGCGCGCCAGATCGGCCCAGCCCCAATAGCCCGCGTCGAGCCAAAAAAGCGCCGGCTTCGAAATTGACTTCAGCAGTTCCGGCAGTACCCTCTGGCTATCGCCTTCCAGAATGTGGACGCGCCGATCGCTCGCGAATCGCCGCGCTGCGCGCCGGGCCAGCTCCGGATCGAACTCGATCGAATATACGCAATCGAAATCGCTCCTGACCGCCGCCACCATTTCGCCGTAGTACGTTCCGGTTTCGATGAGCGTGCGCAATTCGTACCGCTGCGCGTACTCTCGCACCGCGCGCTGCTTAACCAGGTGCGGCGAGCGCACCGGCTCTCCTCGCAGCTTCCAATACCAGTAGTCGGGATAGTGTCCGAGCGCCTTATACGCGCCGTAAAACGGCATATTGCGCAGGAATTTTCGGAAGCGCGCCAATCAACCTCACTAAGGATTCGCCGGAAGTTTCGCAGGGTATCGCCCGCCTGAAAACCTGTCAAGCAAGCTGCTTTTCGTCCGCAACGGTACCGTTGATATACCACCAGGGTGCGATGCGTCGTAACAAAAATAGTTCCGCTGCAAAAGCTTGCGGGACAAGTTTCGAAAAAACCCGCGCCATGATCTTCGCGCTTCTTGCGCTGGCAACTCTGATTCCCGGTTTGCTCGTTTCGCGCGATGCTTTTGAAGCGCGCCTATATGCGCGAAGAATTCGAGTGCATGATCGCCGAAACCGGCTGGCAAAAATACGATATCGGCCAGACGCCGATCGGATTCGAAATCACGCTCGCGAAATAGCTGAACTTAGTGGCGCGATAGCGCCGCGCGCCCCAGGAACTTCGCCGCAGAGCCCAGCTCCTCTTCGATCCGCAGCAACTGGTTGTACTTCGCGATGCGGTCCGTGCGCGAGGCAGAACCCGTTTTGATCTGGCCGGTTCCCATGGCCACCGCGAAATCGGCAATGAACGCATCTTCCGTTTCGCCGGAGCGGTGCGAAATGATCGCTGCGTATCTCGCTTTGCGCGCCATTTCGACGGCTTCAATCGTTTCCGTTACGCTACCGATCTGATTGAGCTTGATCAGAATTGCGTTTCCGGCGCCTTCCGAAATGCCGCGCGCGAAAATCTTCGGATTGGTGACGAAAATGTCGTCGCCGACCAGTTGCAGCCGGTCGCCCAGTTTCTTGGTTAGCAGCTTCCAGCCTTCCCAGTCGTCCTCCGCCAGTCCGTCCTCAATTGAGACGATCGGATACTGGCGCACCCAGTTTTGCCAGAACTCCACCATTTGCTCGGACGTGCGCGCAGACTTGTCCGATTTCTTGAACACGTATTTTTTCGAGGCCCGGTCGTAAAATTCGCTCGCGGCGGGATCGAGCGCGATGGCGATCTGTTCGCCCGGTTTGTAGCCGGCCGCCGTGATCGCCTCCAGGACGCGCTCCAGCGCCTCTTCGCTGGACTTCAAGTTGGGCGCGAAGCCGCCTTCGTCTCCCACGGCCGTCGAATAGCCGTTTTTCTTCAGCACCGATTTCAGACTGTGGAACACCTCCACACCCCATCGCAGCGCTTCATGAAAACTCGGTGCACCCAGCGGCATCACCATGAATTCCTGCACATCCACGGAATTGTCCGCGTGCGCGCCACCATTCAGGATGTTCATCATCGGCACGGGCAGCACTCCGCTCGGCGCCCCCGCCGAATGGCGCGCCAAGTATTTGTAGAGCGGCTGCCCGGTCGCTGCTGCTGCCGCTCGCGCGGCCGCCATCGATACCGCCAGCATCGCGTTCGCGCCGAATTTCGACTTATTCTCCGTGCCATCCGCGGCGATCATCTTGCGGTCGAGCACCCGCTGATCCGTGGCGTCCATACCCTCCACCAGCTTGGCGATTTCGCCATTTATATGCCCGACTGCCTTCAACACTCCCTTTCCCAGGTAGTGGCTCTTGTCTCCATCGCGCAGCTCGATGGCCTCGTTCTCGCCGGTGGACGCTCCCGAGGGGACCGCCGCGCGGCCCAACGCTCCATTTTCGAGCCGCACATCGGCCTCCACTGTTGGGTTGCCTCGCGAATCCAGAATCTCGCGACCATGTACGCTCGCGATCTTTGTTGACATTGCTCCCCCTGGAATTTGATTGAAATCAGACGTCTGGCTGGCGCCTCTATTCCGGCTCTTCAATCATCGATTCAGGCCGCACAACCACGGCCACGCCGCTTTCCGAGACGGCGTAACGCGCGCGATCCGCTTCGGGATCGTACCCGATCACCGTGCCAGTCGGCAGATCGACGTGCCGGTCGATGATCGCCCGCCGGATTCTGCAGTGCCGCCCGATATTCACGTGATTAAATACGATTGAGTCCTCGACCTCCGCGTAGCTGTTCACGCGCACATCGTAGCCGAGAACCGACCGCTCCACGCGCCCCCCGGAAATAATCGACCCGCCCGCCACCATCGAATCGAGCGCCACTCCCATGCGCCCCGGATCGGCGAACACGAATTTCGCCGGGGGATACTGTTGCTGCCACGTGTAAATGGGCCAGCTCTTATCGTACAGGTTGAAAACGGGGCTGACCGACACGAGATCCATATTCGCTTCGTGGTACGCGTCTACCGTGCCCACATCCCGCCAGTACGCATACTCTTTTTTGTTTTCGTCGCGAAAGTTGTAGGCGTATACACGGTACTTGTCGATGATTCGCGGCAATATATCGCGGCCAAAGTCGTGCGAGGAAGATGGGTTCTCCGCGTCTGCGATCAGAATTGGCACGAGCAGTTGCGTATTGAAGAGATAGACGCCCATCGACACGTTCGTCTTGCCCGGGTGTACCGGCGAAGGCTTCGGGTTCGCCGGCTTTTCCTCGAAGCCGATGATGCGCCACTGCGCGTCCGTTTCGATGATCCCGAATTGCCGCGCCGCCACCGCGCAGTCCATCTCCACCGTGGCCACGGTCACGTCCGCGCCCGCCGCCATGTGCTGCTCCAGCATCATCTGGTAATTCATCTTGTAAATATGATCGCCGGAAAGAATGAAGACGTAGCTCGATTGCTCACTCCCGATTGAATAAATATTTTGATAAACTGCGTCCGCGGTGCCCTGATACCACTGCTGCGAAACGCGCATCTGCGGCGGCAGTACCTCAATGAAATCCCCGTAGCCCATCAACGGAGACCATCCCCGCCGGATATGTCGGTTCAGGCTGAGCGCCTTGTACTGCGTCAGGACGAATACGCGGTTGAGCTCGCTATTGATGCAGTTCGAGAGCGTTACGTCGATAATTCGGTACACGCCGCCGAACGGCACCGCCGGCTTGGCCCGGTCGCGCGTCAAGGGCCACAGCCGTTCGCCCTGTCCGCCGGCCAGCAGCACGCCTATCGCTTTCCGCATTACAGGCATCTTCGATCCCAGTCACTTCGCGAAATTACCGCATCATTCTATATTACCGTTTCGGATTTTCCATCGGCTCGGCGACGTGGCCGATGCCCCTGAGATTTTCGACCGCTGGTTACCACCCCGTTAGCGTCCCCCAAGGAAAACGGTATCAGCGATTTAAGTCTTGACTTATGGAATAGCCTCCGATACAGAGGAGGGAGAATTTGCCGGTTCGCAACGATTCCGGATAGAATTAAGCATCAGTCCGACACATTTCACAAACAAGGGGAACGGGGGTGAATACGCGTGGCAGAAGTTGTTATTCAAGAGGGTGAATCCTTGGAAAACGCTCTCCGCCGCTTCAAACGCAAGGTCCAGGCTGAGGACATCATCAAGGAGATCAAAAAACACAGCTACTACATGAAGCCCGGAGAACGTCGCCGTGCCAAGGAAGCTCTCTCGCGTAAGCGTCTCCGTAAAAAGCAGCGGCGTGAGCAAGACTAGGCGGCCATTAGACAGGCGTCTCTCCCAGAAGTGCGGTGCCCGGCGCTACGATGTTGGGTGCCAGGGTGGAGGCGCCGGTAAGTTCCCGTGGGTTTGAGCGGGGCCTTGCCGGCCGTCTTTTTGCGCGCCCTCTGCATGCGTCCCCCGTGCGAAACCGGCCGGGAGCGGCGTATGGAATACCATGACAAGGTCCTGAAGTGTTCTGAATGTGGCGCGGAGTTCGTGTTTACTGCCGGCGAGCAAATGTTTTTCGCCGACAAGGGTTTTAAGAATGAGCCGAAACGTTGCAAGGCCTGTAAAGCGGTGCGCAGCCAGAGCCATGAAATGGGTTCGGTAACCGTCCAGCGCGTGGAAACGAAAACGGTTTGCTCGCAGTGCGGCAAGGAGACAACCGTTCCGTTCAAACCCACGCAAGGGCGGCCAGTGTACTGCAGGGAGTGTTTTCAGCAGCGACGCTCCATCGGCGTGAACGCAGTCGCCTAGCTGCTTTCCGTAAGCCCGGCGGCTGGTTGGAGCGCATTCGAGGTTTCTCGAACGCGCCTTTCGCGGAGGAATTGACAGCTTCCGCGAGAGGCGCGTTCGCTTTTCCGCGGTCTCTCTCCGCCGCTAAGCGATACGGTCAATCCCTAGAACAGTCCTGGCTGGCGCCGCGGCATTTCCATGCCGAAATGTTTGTACGCCAGCGCCGTGGCCACGCGTCCACGCGGAGTTCGGTCCAGCAGCCCAAGCTGCATCAGATAGGGCTCGTAAATTTCCTCGATCGCGTCTTCTTCCTCGCTCAAGGACGCCGCAATCGTGTTCAGACCCACCGGCCCGCCCGAATATTTCTGCAGGATCGTAAGCATCAGATTGCGGTCGGTTTCGTCGAGTCCGTGCTCATCCACGCTGAGCATTTTCAGCGCCTCGCGCGCCACGGCCAGCGTGATGTGTCCCTCGGCGCGCACCTCGGCGAAATCGCGAACGCGCCGCAGCAGGCGGTTCGCCACGCGCGGCGTTCCCCGGCTGCGCCGCGCGATTTCCGCCGCGCCATCGGCATCCATCGTGATCCCCAGGATCTTGGCCGAGCGCGCGACGATCTTTTCGAGATCGGCAGGAGTGTAAAACTCCAGCCGGTGGACGATCCCGAAGCGCGAGCGCAGCGGCGCCATCACCAGCCCTGCGCGCGTGGTGGCGCCGACCAGCGTGAACCGGTTCAGCTGATAGGGATGCACGCGCGCGCCTGGCCCCTGCCCGATGATCAGATCGATGCGAAAATCCTCCATGGCCGGGTAAAGAATTTCTTCGAGCGCCGGTTGCAGCCGGTGAATTTCGTCGAGGAAGAAAAAATCGCGCGCGTCGAGCGACGTCAGCACCGCAGTCAGGTCGCCCTTTTTTTCAAGCAGCGGTCCGGAGCTGATCTTGATCTGCGAGCCCATCTCGCGCGCCAGGATTTGCGCCAGCGTGGTCTTGCCCAGCCCCGGCGGCCCGTAAAGCAACACGTGGTCTAGCGCCTCGCCGCGGTTGCGCGCCGCTTCCACGGCGATCTGCAAATTTTCCTTTACGCGATCCTGCCCGATGTAGTCGTCGAAGTTCGCAGGACGCACGGTGGCCTCGATGCGCGCGTCCTCGTCGTACGCCCGCCCGGACACCAGCCTCCGCGCTTCCGTCATTTCGCTCATCGCTACCGCAAGCATACCCCAATTCAGCGATTTCCTGTCGCACATGCGGAGCGGTGGCCGGAACTGCGCGGTGGTCCGCAAGCTCCAAACCCGAGCGCCGTTCGACGGCCGCGGAGAGTGGAATGCGACTCGCGCCGGAAGTGCGTGCGTACTTGACGCGCGGGGCGGCGCGGCATAGCATCGCGGCACAATCGGCCCATCCTGGCAATTCACATTCTGCGAAAGGAGCTTCTTCAATGCGAAAATTCCGCGGTGGTGGCATCGCATTCATCGTCCTAGTGTTCATCACGGGAGCAGCCTCGACGGCGTTCCCGCAGGCACATTCAGCCAGAAGACTCGCGGCGCCTGCTTCGAGCGAGCGCGCGGCGATTGAAGCGCTGGAATCGAACTACGTGGACGCCTTCAACCGGCGCGACGTAAACAAAATCATGGCCAGCTACGCGCCGGGAAAGCAACTTTTCGTTTTCGACGCCGTGCCGCCCCGGGAATACGTCGGCTGGGACGCCTATAAACGCGATTGGGAGAGCCTGTTTGCCGCCTTCCCCGGTCCCGTGACCGACAAAATGTCCGAGCTGAGCATCACGGTGGCTGGGCCGGTGGCCTACGCGCACCACATCGAGGACACCACGTTCACCGGCAAGGATGGCTCGAAGAAAGAGCTCGTCGCCCGCGTCACCGATGTGTTCCGCAAGATCAACGGAAGGTGGCTTATCGTGCAGGAACACGTCTCGTTTCCGGTTGATTTGGCCACCGGGCAAGCGGATCTGATGTCAAAGCCGTAAGAGGCGCGCTCCGAATGCACGGAGTTCGCGCAAGTCTGCGCGAGATGCCCGGCGGCTCGGAGGCGGAGGGCTTGCGGTCCGCGGCAAACGCGCCGGCTGAAATTGCCCGGGCGAGCAAGAACGGTGTGCCGAAAATAGTGACCACGGCCATGAGGACAAGCACAGTGAAGAACTGCTTGCCGATGAAGCCGTTGGCCAGCGCAATATTGGTGATGACCAACCCATGACGCTGCGGCCGTTGAGCCCAACGCCTTGTGAAGTTCATCATTCTGCTTCGCAAAGTAACCTGCGATTACGTCACGCTCTTCGACGTGTACGAGTCCGCCATTTCGCCGGACATCCTCGACAGGAAAACAAAAAAAGTGGCAACGTCGGATTTCGTTCGTGAAGTTGGGCAGGTCTCTGCGGTTCGACACCGATGATGGAGAAGCTGGTCGAAACGAACAAACTGACACCCCGAGAGATGCGCTGCGAAAGACTTCGGCGCTTGGGTACGATGCACCGCTGTCGGCTTCGCGGCGCCTGGTTGGGGTTGCCCACTTGACTGAGACAAGTAGATAAGACATTGTCAGAGCCTCCGACCTCCGTAAGTTTCGATGGGCTTCAACTGCCGCGCGGCACCAACTTCATAGGAAAGCGCTTAGCAGCACCAAATTCCAATGCATCTCAATGCGTGCTTGAATCGTAAGGGGCTGGTTTGAACCTCCTGGACTGTCGCGAGGGCCCAACAATTTGTGCGCACGATTGCCGCGGGAGAGTGCTTGCAGTGGCCGCTGCTCCGCGATGCGCTGCAAGCACTCCCCGAGGAAAGAGCGAAGGAGGCGCGCTTGGGGTGAAGGTCGAGCGCGCCCCGGTTGGTGCAATCTGTTCGCGGTGCGTGGCGATTTGCTGCCAGTTCTGCTTACCGCTGGTTCGCTTCCGTCAAATCACGGCACAGGCTAATAGACGAACTCCTGTCCGTAGTCGTTGTCGCGGTAATACCAAGCCTTGAGTTGCTGCGCGGGTGCGCCGTCCCTTTGTACCAAGATGAGCTGGGTTCCGGCGGGCGCGCTGCGATAGGTCTGAATGGCCATGACCGTGGCGTACAAGCGCGTGATGTCTTCGTTGAAGATTTGGACAGTAACGTTGCTGCCACGAGTGCCCGAGATCTCGAACACGTAAGTGCCTGCTGGAAGCACGACGAGCCCATCGGCGCTCGGGACTTCGACCGGGGAAGTGAAAGTGACCTTCGTTGCGTGGTTCGTTTCGTTCGCGCTGGAGCGCAAGCTGAAAGCGGCAACCAACAGGAACGAGCAGAACACAGCGGCTGCGAACTTCAATAACTTGGCGGGTAGAGTCTTCGGCATTGGTCTCCTCCGATGATGTTTGTCTACTCTGATGTTTCGGAAGTTCTCCTTTTGTGGAAGGTCTCATGGCCGGCGAGCGCAGCCCTATGAGCTACGTCACGCGTGTGCGTGACGACGGTCACGAGTTGGCCATTGCGACAGGATTCGTGCCGCGCTAAAGCGTGGCGCTACATTGAGCTCCGCCGGGGTTCGGGCGGGCTGAAGACCGTGCTTTCCCCGACGAAAGCCGGGAGCTGATACGGCGCTCAAGTCCCGGCTGACACAGGGGTTGACGTCGGGGGCTGGCGCGTGGCGCCGATTTGGGCTTCCACAGCGCAATCGGAACGACTTTTCGAAGGAGAGCGTGAGTCGGCGGAGCCGCTAATACCAGAGGCGGAGGCCAAAGATGAAGCGGGGGGCGGCGGCGTACTGGCCGCCCCGGCGGACGAGACGCGCGGTTTCGCCGAAGTCTCGCGTATAGGCGAAGCCGACATAGGGAGCGAATTTGCGGCGAATTTCATAGCGGAGGCGAATGCCGGTATCGAGATCGGTGAGTCCGGTGCCGAGCAGACGCGCAGGGTCGCGGCGGCTGTAGAAATTCATCTCAATTTGGGGCTGGGCGATGAGGCGTTGCGTGATGAGCAGATCGTAAGAGCCGGTCACGCGGCCCGCAACGTGGCCGCCGTCGCGAATGTAAAGCGCGGGCGCGAAGTCAAAAAAGCCCGGAGCGAGACCTTCGATGCCAAGAGCGAGCCAAGTGCGATCAGGGAGGGAATCCGCGTCCTCGCGGACGCCGATCTGTCCATCGAAATAGCGCAGGCGGGGCAGCGGGCGATCGTAGAGTGCCTCGACATCGCCATCGCTGACGGCGCCACCGGAGACGAACCCCTCGGATTTGAACCACGCGCGGTTGGCGTCCGTGCCGATCCAAGCCTCGCCATCCCATCGAAATTCATTGTGTGAGCCATCGGTGCGGCCTTCGAGTTGATTGAAAAGTGCGTGGGCGAAGACGTCGTTGCCCATTCCGGCCATTTGCATGTTGGCAGGAGCGGCGTTGCTGCCGGGCGCCATCGGCATGGACGGCGCCTGCGAGGTGGACGTCTGAGCGCGCGCGATTCCGGAGCAGAAGCAGGCGAGAGCTGCGGTGCAAATAAATGTGAGGATACGTGAGCGACGGGGCGGAAGCTTCCGCGCCTGGAGCTCAAGCGGAAAACGGCTGGCGCCGGCGACGCGCCGGCAAAGACGAGAGTGGATGAGCGCCGCGAAAAAATTCACGACACCACCACGGTACGAAACATGCCCGCTTGCATGTGATAGAGCAAATGACAATGAAAAGCCCATTTGCCCGGCGTATCCGCGCTGACCAAGTAGCTGACACGCTCGGAAGGCTTGACAATGATGGTGTGCTTGTAGGGATTGTGCGTGCCGTGGCCGTTTTCGAGTTCGGACCACAATCCATGCAAGTGGATAGGGTGCTCCATCATGGTGTCGTTGATCAGAACGATGCGGACGCGCTCGCCAAGCCGAAGGCGGACGGGGTCGGAATCGGAAAACGGCCGGCCATTGAAGCCCCAGACGTAGCGCTGCATATTGCCGGTGAGATGGAGTTCGATTTCGCGGGTCGGCGGACGCCCATCGGCGCCTTCGTAGCGCGCGCGGAGATCGGCATAGGTGAGAACGCGGCGCCCATTGTGCTGCAAGCCGTCGCCGGGATCGTTGAGGCGCTCGGTGACGTTTTGCGGAAGCATGTCGATCTGCGGTCCGATATGGAGCCGGGGCGGCTTTGCAATTTCCAGTTTCGTTTCGCGCGTTTGCGCTTCTGCCTCGGAAGCAGACATAACGGCCATCACTCCGGGACCGGGCTGAGGGAAGGGCATGGTCCCGTCGGGATTGCCCATCTTCATTTCCGGCATGCTTTCCTTTTTTTCGCCGCCGGTTTTTTCGTTGCCCGCGCGGGCGTTTTGATCGCTGCCCATGTTCATGCCGGGCATCGGGTTTGCTCCGTTATCAGCAGCCTGTGCGGAGCTCCGCGGAGCATTTCCCATACTCATTCCCTGCATGTCGCCGTGCGTCATGCCGTCGATGCCAGCCATGTTCATGCCGGCCATTTTTCCCATGCCCATGTCAATCATGGTGCGCATCGGAGGTGGATCCATGGGCGGAACGTCCGCAGCCATTCCCAGTTGTGGGGCGAGGGTGCCGCGGGCGTAGCCGCTGCGGTCCATGGATTGGGCGAAGATCGTATACGCAGCGGCATCTTTCGGCTGAACGATCACGTCGTAGACTTCGGCCACGCCCATGCGAAATTCATCGACGGTGACCGGCTCGACATCGTTGCCATCGGCTTGCACGACGGTGATCGGCAGACCGGGAATGCGGACATCGAAAAACGTCATGGACGAGCCGTTGATGAAGCGGAGGCGGATTTTTTCGCCGGGTTTGAAGAGAGCGGTCCAATTCGCGCGAGGGGCGTTGCCGTTCATCAGGTATGTGTAGGTAGCGCCCGTAACATCGGCGAAATCGGTGGGAGACATGTTCATACGCGCCCACATCAGGCGATCGGCGATTGTTTTGCCGAGGCCGCGCTTCTTCACGTCGGAAAAAAATGTGCCCACGGTGCGGCGGTGATAGTTGTAAAACTCGCTGTCTTCTTTCAGGTTGCGGAAGACAGTTTCGGGATCGGTGTCCGTCCAATCGGAGAGCAGCACCACATATTCGCGGTCGAATTCGACCAGATCCTCGGCGGCCGAGCGGATGATGACCGCGCCGTAGAGCCCCGTCTGTTCCTGAAAACGAGTGTGGCTGTGATACCAATAGGTGCCGCTCTGCACGACGGGGAAGCGATAGACGAAGGTCTCGCCGGGCGCGATTCCGGGATAGCTCAGGCCTGGCACGCCGTCCATCTCCGCGGGCACGCGAACTCCATGCCAATGGATGGATGCGGAGGATTTCATGCGATTGGTGACCGCGATGGTGATTGCATCGCCTTCGCGCCAGCACAGCGTGGGGCCGGGGACGGAGCCGTTGACGGCGGTGGCCAGCCGACGGCGGCCGGTGTAGTTGATGGGAATTTCGTCGATCGTCAGCTCGAATTCTTTGCCAGAAAGAACCTCAGGCGTTCGCGGAGCGTTATCAGCAGCGGCACCTTCGGCGAATACGGGATAGGCGCGCAGGGCCGCGAAAGCGGCCGCGCCACCCAATAGCATGTCTTTGACGAAACCGCGGCGGCTAGAGCCTCGCACCAATTTGCCAGAGTTTTTTTCTTCTCTACTCATGCCCCTTCCGGTGTGATGCTCATATCTCGATCAGCTTTTGCCTCTGAAGCGAATCGCGCGTCGCGGCCCACGAGCTCCGAAGTAAACGACCCAACCACGCCGCGACGGATTGCGCGATGGGAAGGACGGATTTCACAGCTTGCCACAAGCAGAAAATCGGAGTGTCAGCCGAGAATGGAGAACAAGGGACGGCGGTTGTTCGGTGCGCAACTTCATTCCTTGAATCCGGCCCAAAGTATAGCGTTCGAGGGAAATTCCGGCAACGCGACAAAATACTCGATTCGGCGCTTCGGGCGTTACGCGCGGCAGTATCGTCGGGGGCGGCTTGGGCTGCCCAATCGGATCGGCGCTTCTTGCGGAGCGTCGCCTCTTCCCGTAGTCTGTTCGTTACAATTTTCGCGCACCGAGAATCGCTGGAGAATTCATGAGTTGTCCGATTTGCAGGAAGCGCCTGGCAAAGCGCTATTGTCCGGCGAAAAGCGAGAAAATCTGTGCCGTCTGCTGCGGCGAGCAACGCGAAATCACGATCGACTGCCCCGCGGATTGCTCGTATCTGATCGCGGCGCACCGCTACGAATCGGAGCACCGCAAGCCAAGCTCTTCGGATGAGGTTCCATACCGCGACGTTTTTGTTGGGACCGATTTCGTATATGAGCACTGGCCAGTGGTCGCGGGCATCTGCGAGACGATCCTGAATCTGCGGCGCGAACACCGCGACTTGCGCGATTCAGACGCCCTAGCCGCCATCGAAGCGCTCGCGGAAACGTATCGCACGCTGAGCACGGGCATCTACTACGAGCGCCTGCCGGAAATTGCCGCCGCGCGGGCACTTTACGATGCAATGGGCCAGTTTTTGCAAGAGTTTCGAAAATCCGAATCGGCGCGGACCAGGTTTACAACATTGAAAGACTCGGACATTTTTCACGTGCTGGTTTTTTTGCTCCGCTTGGGAAAGCAAGAGACAAACGCGCGGCCGCGCTCGCGAGCTTTCCTCGATTTCCTGCGCCAACAATTTCCCCTATCGGCGCAGCCTGAAAAGGATGCGCCGCGAATTATCGTCCCGTAGCGAACCCCGATGCAGACGGGCCGCCTGCGCGGCGACCGCGAAGGCATCGCGCGATTGCGGTGCTGCCGGTGGCCGGCCAGCGAGAAACGCCGCCAGGCACAGGAGCGCGAACAGCAGCGTCAATCGCGACACCGTTTTCAGTTTTACGCCACGCGCTGGCTTCTGAGCCAGCGGCACCGCAATGGTCCTGAACGGCGACGCCACCTTTTTCCGCCGCCGCAAATTCCGCTGACCGGACCGCTTCACGTTTCTCACGATACCCCTCCGTTGTCCCACGCCAGGCGTAACTGCGAAGAATGCCGCGAACGCGCCGGGCCTTCGGCGGGCCGCGAAGCCAGGCCGTACTTCCTTCGTAGCTTCGCGACGCGCTCGCCGATGCGCTTCCGGTACTCTTCCGGCGGGTCTCCATACCCGCGATACCATTCGCGGTAGCGGGTCGCCAGCTTTGGGAATTGGGCCTCCAGAAACTCCAGAAAGGTTTTCCACGACGACGGCATCAGGAAGAGCACACTCGCGCCCAGCCACTGCGCGCCGGCATCTCGCGCCGCGCCAGCGACCTTATCCAGGTCCGCTTCGCTGTCCGTCAGGCCGGGAAGAATCGGCATGGCGAAGACGCCTGCGGAAATGCCGGCATCGCGCAACTTGCGGACGGCGGCGAGCCGCAGGTCCGGGCGGGGCGCTCGCGGCTCGAGCAAGCGGGCCAGCCGCTCCCGCACCGTCGTGACAGTCACATTGACGCTAAGCGAGGAGCGCTCGCTGATGCATCTTAGCAAGTCAATGTCTCTTGCCACTTGATCGGATTTCGTGGTGATGGAAAGGCTCAGCCCCTCGCGTTCGGCCATTTTTTCGAGGATTGCACGGGTGGCGCGAAATTCGCGCTCGGCGGGCTGATACGGATCGGTAGCCGTGCCGATGGCGATGTGTTCGCCCCAGATCGGGTCGTTTTCCAAGTCGCGCTCGGCAAGGGCGGCAACATTCTGCTTCACGTAGATCTTCGATTCGAAATCGGCGCCGTCGAGCTCCATGTATTCGTGCGTGTAACGCGCATAGCAGTAGCGGCAACCGAACTCGCATCCGCGATAGGGATTGACGGTCCAGCGGAAGGGCACGCGGTCCGAGTGACACTCGTTCAAGATGGACCGGACCGGAAGCAGAAAGTAGTCCGTCCCGCGCTTAGTCTCGGCGCGAGGGGAGGAGGCGGCGAGCCGCGCAATGCCGACCAGCTCCGTAGCGGGCTTCGTACTCCGGCTATCTGCCGGAGGGGGCGCGGAAGCACCGCTCGGCTCACAGTCGCCGTGGCGGACGGCTAGGGGGAATAACGTGAGGCTGGTTTCCTTCTGTCGCGGGCGGCGCCGAAGCGTCGCGGGTTGCGTCCGAAGGATGGGATACGTGGCCATTGGCAGCCTCGCCGCACGAACCGAATGTATTCGCTTTTATTTCGCCTGTCAAGAGGTTTTTATTCGCCTTCTCTTCGCCTGTACCTTGGGACAGACGCGGGGTGGAAATCCGGACAGGGAAGCTCCATCCGCGCGAAAGCGGCTGCCCCTATACTTAAGTTTTGCCGTTGCACGGGGGCGCGATTTGGAAAAAGTCGGCATTCTGATTGTTGACGACGACGTTGCCAGCCAGCACGCGCTCAAAAGCATGCTCGATTCGGAAGGTTGGCGTGTACGCATCGTCCCCGACGCGCGGCAGGCGCTCAGCGAACTGGCCAGCGGCGGATGGAATCTTGCCATCGTCAATGTGGCCGTCGGAGGCGTGGACGGGCCGCTATTTGCGATTCTGCGCGAACTGGCGGGCACTGCGGCGCGACCGCGAGAGGATGGTGCGGCGCGCCCCGGCCAAAAACTCAGCGTCCTCTTTTTGGTACCGTTGCAGCAGGCTGCCGCGGCGCAACCGGTTCTGGAGCGCGCCGACCTTCCCTATTCGTTGAAGCCATACCATCTGCACGAATTTTTCGAGAAAGTAAGCGACCTTTTGGTTGAATCCGGCGCCATCGAGGAGCCAATCCGCGCCATGGGCGGCCTCGGGCTCAAAAAAAGCCCCGGGCGGAAACTTCGCTCAGGACGGCACGCGCGGCGCGGCGCCATGTTCGCCTCGCGCGAGGATTACCAGATGACCGAGGAAGAGATGGCGGAGTACGAGCGCCAGGAAGAGGAAGATCGCAAGAAGCGCGAGAAAGAGCGCAAGGACCGCGAACACCTGTAATTTTCCCGCGGGATCTTACGCACCGAACCGCCGAACCGCGCTTGCATCCGTTGATTCCGCCAGCAACCGCGCGATTGTTTTCTTCAATACCGGATGGATTGCGTTCGGCGCAATTTCCACCAGTGGGACAAGCACGAATCTCCTTGCCGCCATCCGCGGATGCGGGATCTCCAGCTCCGGCGTCCGCACGGTTCGTGAACCAAAAAGCACAATATCGATATCAATCGTGCGGGACTCCTTCGGGCCCGCGTCTGCTTGCGGTTTTCGTTCGCGGCCCAGTTCGCGTTCGATTCCGAGCAGAAGGCGCATTAGGTCGGCAGGCGCCAAATCCGTTTCTGCCTCCACTGCTGCATTCAAGAACCAGCCGCCGTCGCTGACATCAACTGGCTCGGTCTCATAGAGCGCTGATTGCCGCGTCACGCGAACGCCGCGTTTCGCAAGCAGCGCAACGGCACGCGCGATGTTTGCCTCGCGGTCCCCCAGATTCGAACCCAGCGACAAGTAAACGGTGTTCATCTCGTTTGCAAGAATCCACGAAAAGGCTGCGATATTAAAACGATTTCATCTTCGCGGCTGGCCGCGTTTCCTGCACAACACAACCTCGTGTCCGTGTTACGCTTCCAAGCGGATGATCCGGCGGACGCGAGATTCTGCCGGATTCGAGCCGGCGACGGCAGCCTTGTTCGTCATTCGGGAAAACCATCGCCGCCGGCTCGAGACAATCAGAGTGCAGGTGGGGTAGGCCAGGCGCTATAGCTGCGGCTCGTCGTTTTTTCTGTCGGCTTCCGTTTGAAACCACTGCACGCAATCTGTTCGTCATATCAAAATGAACCGGAAAAATCATCATTGTGTGCGCGGAAGACGAGTAATCGCGTTCGTTGCCAAATCATAATGGATAAACATTTTCGAGCTGCATGGGCGCCATTCGGTAAGCGCCGTCGGACATGGTTGATCTTGGGAACGTTCCTCGCCTTGCTTTGTTTTCGCCAGCCACACGCCTTTGCGCAGGGCGCGGGCGGAAGCATTTCCGGCACGGTTAAAGACATGAGCGGCGGCGTCGTGCCCGGCGCGACCGTGACCGTTCGCAACACGGCAACTGGAGTCCAACAGTCCACGCAAACCAATTCGGACGGCTTCTACGCCTTTCCGAGCCTTCCCGTCGGTCAGTATGAACTAAAAATTTCTCACCGGGGATTCAAACCTTACGATCGCACCGGCGTGATGATCGACGTGAATACGAAGATGGAAGCGGACGTAACTCTGCAGATGGGCGAGGAAACGCAAAAGATCACCGTGCAGGCGGGAACGGCACAGATCGACGTGCAGAGCACGCAAATGGGAGACGTGATCACCGGGCCGGTGATCACTGCTGTTGGACTCAACGGAAGAAGCTACACCGACCTGCTGGCGCTTCAACCTGGCATCGTTCCGGAATCCACGCAGACGCCTGATTCCATCGTGATGGCCGGAGTGACCGTGGCAATCACGCCGTCTGGCGCGCTCAATCCGGGAAATCAATCGATCAGTGGGCAGCGCGAGGACGCCAACGGATTTCTTGTCAATGGATCCGACGTGAAAGAGGAGATGAACGGTGGCACGGCCATCATTCCAAACTTGGATTCGATCTCGGAGTTCCGCGTTCTAACAAACAACTTCGACGCGGAATACGGGAATTACGCGGGCGGCATCGTCAACGTGGTGACGAAAAGCGGGACGGACCAGTTTCACGGCGATGGCTTCGAATTTCTGCGCAACACCAGCCTGGACGCGCGGAATTATTTTTCGCCCAAGCGGGAAACCTACGATCAGAACCAATTTGGCGGTACGCTTGGCGGCCCCGTAAAAGAAGGCAAGGTCTTCTTCTTCGGAGATTATCAAGGAACCCGGACCACCCAGGGTCTGGACACCGGATTGATTACCGTGCCTTCCCTCGCCGACCGCGCCGGCAACCTCGCCGACCTGGCCAGCTCATTTTCCACTCCCAGTGGGCCGGCGCTCGTCAACGGCGCAGGGTTGGCTGCGCAGCTTCAAAATTCGTTGGGATACGCCGTTTCCCAAGGCGAACCATATTACATGCCGGGATGCACCAGCACCTCGCAGTGCGTGTTTCCCGGCGCGACGATTCCGACGCGCGCCTGGACGGCCCCGTCCCAGAACCTTCTGCAATACATTCCAAAGCCAAACGACGGGCCAACAACTTTTTTTGGCACGGAGAACGAGAGGATTCGCGACGATAAGTTCGGCTTGCGCATGGACGAGAACGATCTGCGCTGGGGCAATCTCGCGGCCTATTACTTTTTCGACGATTATTTCGTCAACGATCCGTTTCCCAGCGAGCAGGGCGGAGCCACGGTGCCCGGTTTCAATGGCCTGAATTACGGGCGGTCACAACTGATTAGCCTGGGACACACCAAAACCTTCGGCACGACCACTGTCAATGAATTCCATTTCAGCTTTATGCGCGACGCGAACGTGGTTGGGCAGCCCTCAGGGGGGCTGGGAGTCAGCCTTGCCTCGCAGGGATTCATCACCGGACCGGGAACGGCCGGGATCGTGCCCTTGGCGCCCCAATACGAAGGGGTCGAAAACATCTATTTTCAAGGCGCCTTCACAATGGGGGTACCCATCACCAATTTGGCCCAGGCCAATAACACATTTTCATTGAGCGACAGCCTTTCCAAGGTCATCGGGAGCCACACGGTCAAGTCCGGCGTCGAGTTGAGCATCGAGCAGGTGAACGTCAATCCGAACGCGACATTCAATGGCACGTTTACGTTCGATGGCTATCAAACCGGCAGCGATTTCGCGGACTTCCTGATCGGCGCGCCGAGCCAATTCACCCAATCCGATTCGGGCCCTTACTACCCCCGCCACAAATATATCGGCTGGTACGGGCAGGATTCCTGGCTCGTCCGGTCAAATCTGACGTTCAATTACGGGCTGCGCGTGGAGCTGATGCAGTATTGGTCTGAAAAATACAACCAGGCTCCGACGTTTAAACCCGGCGAACAATCGGTGGTGTATCCCAACGCGTTTCCGGGGTTGGTTTATCCCACCGATCCGGGAATTCCGAATACCCTGGTACCGCAGCGCTTTCGATTGGCACCGCGGATCGGCATCGCGTACTCACCCAGCGCAACCAGCGGGATTGTTGGAAAGGTTTTCGGCGGGCCGGGAAAGAGCAGCATCCGCGCCGGCTACGGCATATTCAACACGTTGATTGAAGGCAACACCGTCGGTATTGACGAGCCTCAGCCTCCTTATGGATTGAGCGATACGGTTTACAACGGGCTTTTTGCCGCGCCGTATAACCTGGCAAACGGAACATTGGGAATCACTCCCTACCCGCTCACGTTTCCGCCGCTCAACGCCAGCGCGAGCCACCCGAATGCGAGCGTCATCTTCAACAACGTTTACAACCCGCAGTCCGGAATGACCGCGCCTCCGCCGTGGAATACCTATCCCTACACGGAGAATTATTTCCTCTCGATTCAGCGCCAGTTGCGCGGCCAGACAATTTTGAGCATCAGCTACGTCGGGTCTGAAGCCCATCATCTCCTTGCTGTCTATTCCGCAAACCCGGGCAATCCGGCGCTCTGCCTGGCTCTCGACCAGCCTGGCGTCCTTGTGGCGGGAGAAACTTGCGGCCCCGGCGGCGAAAACAACACGTACAATCTCGCCCAAACGTTCACTTTCGATGGCATTACGTATCCAGCGGGCGCGGCTTTACAGGGCACGCGCATGGGTTTGAATCCGAGCCTGGTGAACAATGCCGTGCAGTCCGGGAATTTCTATGGCAACAATGACTACGACGCGAGCATCGCAAATTCCAACTACAACGCCCTGCAGGTCAGCGTGAAGAGTTCCACCAATCGCCTCACCTATTCGCTGGGCTACACCTACAGCAAGTCCATCGACCAGGGATCTTCTCTCGCCGACGTACTGGACCCCTTCAATTTCGGCCTCACGCGCGGACTTTCGGCCTGGAACCTGACGTCCGACTTCGTAGCCACTTACGATTACCGGCTGCCGCTGGGACGCCTGTCTCGTCGTTTCCACCGCCTGCTGGAGGGCTGGGAAATCTCTGGCGTCACGCGCGCCAGCACCGGCTTCCCGGTCACGCTGAGCACGAACGGCGATAATTCTCTGCAGGGGAGCAGCCCCAACGGAGTGAACAATCGCTATCTGGATCTTCCCGACCTCACCGGCCAGCCCCTGGACATCCGCAATCCGCACAATGCGAATCTGCTTTACTTCAATCCCGGCGCATTCAAAGCGAACGCTCTCGGCACCGTGGGCGATGCTCGGAGGAGATTTTTCTCTGGACCGGGCATGTTCAACACGGATTTGGTCGTGCAGCGAAACATAACATTTACTGAGGCCAAGGCGCTGCAGCTCCGCGTGGAAACCTTCAACCTCTTCAACCACACGCAATTTTTCGGACCGGCGGCGGTGAATGGCGACCTCAACAATCCGCTGTTCGGGCAGGTGGTGAGCGCCGCGGCGCCCCGGTTGATTCAGCTCGCGGCGAAATTCCAGTTCTGACGTCGCCATTCGCGCCCGATTTTTTGCTACAACTCATTGGGCTCTGTTGACATCCTCGGAAAAAGGCAGCGATGCCTCAGGCGGTACAAATTGAAACTCAGGCCGAGCACAGAGCTTGGCGCACTTGCATAGACAGGCTTCGCCCAGGGGCGCGCGCCGAGAGCTTGCGTTTGACCGAGGAGAATACGCTCTCGATCAGAGCGCGTCGCCGGTAGAGTCGAGACGGAAAGGCCCG
>Ga0209061_1001173_pt1 | contig 47203 bp, 40 predicted proteins | sample Coa_R1_10_FD_187157 | JGI IMG/M metagenome (GOLD analysis project Ga0209061, IMG submission 187157) | Surface soil microbial communities from Centralia Pennsylvania, which are recovering from an underground coalmine fire - Coalmine... | ecosystem: Environmental > Terrestrial > Soil >...
ACCACGACGCCGCTGTTTGCGATTTGAAGGCTCAAGGCAACGCTTTCGATACGATGAGCGCGAAAAATCTCTTGCATCGCGCCGCCGACCGGATGCTCGAGCCGATCGACGAAGGCGATGACGCTCGGCCCTGCACCGGAGAGCGCAACGCCGAAGAGTCCCGGGAGCTCGAGCGCGATCATCTCTTCCAGCCCGGGGACGAAGCTCGCGCGATACGGTTGATGGATACGATCCTGCATCGCCGAGCGCAGGAGATCGAACCGTCCCGTCCCGAGCGCCGCACCCAGGAGCGCCGCGTGCTGGATGTTGTAGACGGTATCGCGGCGGCTGTACGACGTGGGGAGCACGGCGCGAGCCTGCGCGGTCGGCATATCGAAGTCCGGGACGACGACCGTCGCGTACAGGCCGCGCGGCGGCTCGAAACGGATGTAGGACGGCGGACGATCCCGGTTTTGCGCGGCGATGACGATCCCGCCGAGGAAGGCGGGGATCCCGTTGTCGGGGTGGCCTTCGATCTCGGTGATGAACTGTGTGAGCGTCCCTTCGTCGGGCCTGCGCGGCGCAAGCTCCGCGCCGATTGCGACGCCGAGGACGGCCCCGGCGGCGCTCCCGCCCAACCCTTTGCCGAGCGGGACGTGGTTCTCGACCCGCACGTAGAGGGGCGGGATGTTCCGGCCCAGGACGCGCGTGATCCCGCGTGCGATCTCGTTGCGTAAGCCCTCGTGCGTCGGCGCGTACGGCGTTTGGACGAATTCGAACCGGACGTCGTCGCCGCCCGGCGCGACCTCTACGTCGGCGATGATACGCCGGTCGAGCGCTACGCCGATCGTGTCGAAACCCGGTCCGAGGTTCGCGCTCGTCGCCGGGACCGAGATGCGGAAGCGGCGATCGTTCACGCGGGGGCCGTGATGAGCGTCTCGATCCGGGCGAGCAGATCGGCTTCGTCCCGCGCCGCGGAGATTCGATTCGCGAACGGCGCATCGGAGCGGTGATAGGCCGCCGCATATGCGGTGTCTTTGAGGAGGTGGCCGGTGAGGACGAGGACGACGTCGTCGCTCGCGCGGATCGCCCCCTGGGCGACGAGCCGTCGGGCGCCGGCCAGCGATGCCGCCGAGGCCGGCTCGCACCCGACGCCGTCCCGGCCCACGACCGCGCGCGCGTCGGCGATCTCTTCGTCGCTCACCGCGACGACGGTCCCGTTCGACGAGCGGACTTCCCGGAGCGCTTTCCGCCACGAGGCGGGCGCACCGATCTTGATCGCCGTCGCACTGGTCCGTGCGACGACGGGGACGAGCTCTTCCCCGCTGACGAAGGCTTTATAAAACGGCGCCGCGCCTGCGGCTTGCACGACGGCGATGCGCGGGACGCGATCGGTCAAGCCCAATTCGGCCGCCTCTCGAAAGCCTTTCCCGAAGGCGCTCGAGTTCCCCAAGTTTCCGCCGGGTAAGACGAGCCAATCCGGCGCCTTCCAGCCACGCTGCTCCAGGAGCGCGAACGCGGCGCACTTCTGACCTTCGATTCGGTACGGGTTCACGCTATTCACAATAGCGACCCGCGTAGGATCGAGCTTGCGCACCACCGCCAAGGCCGCATCGAAATCGCCGTCGAGCGCGACGACCTCGGCGCCGTAGTCGAGCGTCTGGACGACCTTCGATTCGCTGATCCCGCTCGCGGGGACGAGGACGAGGGCGCGCATCCCGGCGCGCGCGCAGTACGCCGCCATCGAGGCGGCCGTGTTTCCGGTGCTCGCGCAAACTGCGAGCCTCGCTCCGTTCGCGTGCGCGTGTGAGATCGCGACGGTCATCCCCGCGTCCTTGAACGAAGCGGTCGGATTCATCCCCAAATGCAGGTAGCTCACCCGCTCGAGTCCCGCATAGCCCGCGGCCCGCGGCCCGTCGTAGAGCGGGATCTGATTTTCCCCCAAGGTCACGATCGCATCGTCGGCGATCGACGGGAGGAGCTCGCGAAACCGCCAGACGCCGCTGCGCTCGGCGAGCGCCGGCGAGCTCAGACGCCGCGCAAAACGCGCCCTGAGCTCACCGGCCGACGCGCTGATCTCGGGTCTGGAGAACTCGAGCAAGCCGCCGCACGCCGTGCAAAAGAGATCGCTCTCGCGCGCGGGCCGAGCACACTGACTGCACGACGCTCTCATATCGGCCGCGTGATCGCGCCGTCCGACGCCGATGCGACGAGCGCCGCATACTTTGCGAACACCCCGGAAGTGTAGCGCGGAGCCGGCGGCTTCCATGCCCGCAGCCGTGCTTCGAGCTCGCTCTGCGAGATCTCGACGTCAATTCGCCGCTTCTCGACGTCGATGACGATCACGTCGCCGTCGCGCAGCGCGGCCAGCGGGCCGCCCAGCGCCGCTTCGGGCGCAACGTGCCCCACCATCAAGCCGCGCGTCCCGCCGCTGAAGCGCCCGTCGGTCAAGAGCGCGACGCTCTCCCCCAGACCCTCGCCCACGATCGCGGCGGTGACGCCCAACATCTCGCGCATCCCCGGCCCGCCGCGCGGCCCTTCGTACCGAATGACGACGACGTCGCCGGCGACGATCTTGCGTTCTTCGATCGCACGCATCGCGTCTTCTTCGCGATCGAAGACCCGCGCCGGTCCGCGGTGGTGCAGCCGCTCGTGGCCGGCGATCTTGACGACCGCGCCTTCCGGCGCGAGCATCCCCCGCAGGATGACGAGGCCGCCGGTCGGTTTGAAGGGACGGTCGGCGGTCGCAATCACGACCTGCCCCGGCGTTTCCACGGCATCGCTCACTTCTTCGCCGAGACTCCGCCCCGTCGGCGTCGCGGTCGTCGCGTGGACCAGACGGGCCTCGACCATCCGTTTCGCGATCAACTGGATCCCGCCGGCTTTGTCGACGTCGAGCGCGCACCATTTCCCGCCGGGGCGCAAGTCCGCGATGATCGGCGTCCGCTGGCTGATCGTGTCGAAATCGTCGATCGAGAGCGGGACTTCGGCTTCGCGCGCCATCGCGAGCAGGTGGAGGACGCTGTTGGTCGAGCCGCCGGTCCCGGCGGCGGCGGCTATCGCATTCTCGAACGCTTCCCGCGTGCAGATGTCGCGCGGTTTCACGTCGCGGCGCAAGAGGTCCATCGCGAGCCGGCCGGCCCGAAACGCCTCCTCGCGTTTGCGTGGATCGGTCGCGCCCGGACTCGCGCTCCCGACCGGAGAGAGCCCGATGAACTCCATCACCGTCGCCATCGTGTTCGCCGTGTATTGACCGCCGCAAGCGCCGGCACCGGGGCAGGCGTGATCCTCGATCGCTTTGAGCTGGGCGTCATCGATCTTTCCCACCGCGTGCGCTCCGACGGCTTCGAAAACGTCGACGATCGTCAGGTCTTTCCCATCCAAACGTCCCGGTGCGATCGAGCCTCCGTAGAGGATCAGCCCCGGGATGTTCAGGCGCAGCAGCGCCATCCCCGCGCCCGGGATCGTCTTGTCGCAGCCGACGATGCAAACCAGTGCGTCAAACATGTGGCTGCGGGTGACCAGCTCGATCGAATCGGCGACGAGCTCTCGGCTGACCAGAGAGCCTTTCATCCCCTCCGTCCCCATCGTGACGCCGTCGCTGATCGCGATCGTATTGACCTCCATCGGGGTCCCCCCGGCCGCACGCACGCCCGCTTTGACGTGCTCGGCGAGCTCGCGATGGTTGAAGTTGCAAGGCATCGTCTCGATCCACTCGTGGAAGACGCCGACGATCGGCTTTTTGAGATCCTCGTCGGTGAAGCCGATCGCTTTGTACATCGCGCGAGCCGGTGCGCGGTCGCGTCCGTCGGTAATGACGGCGCTGCGGGCCTTGATTCGGTCGGTCATCGGGTCGTGCTCGTTCTCCAAAAGGCGGACCTGATGGTTTACGCGCTTCATCTCGGTGACCTTGTTCCGCGCGAGACGCCCAGGGCGGCGTTGCGCCGCGCCCGAACTCCGGGAGTTGTGATCGAACGAGTCCAATCGCGGCGAGAACGGATCGCGGCCGCACTCCGAGCGATCGTCCCGGGAGAGCGGACCGTCCTGGCGGAGGTCGAAGACTTGATCGCCTACGGGTACGATGGGACGTGGTTCGAACAGCGTCCGCTGGCCGTCGTCCTACCCGAGACGACGGCGCAAGTGGCTCAGATCCACCGCCTCGCGACCGCGGAGCGGATCCCGATCACCCCTCGCGGGATGGGGAGCGGCCTTTCCGGAGGTTCGGTCCCGCTCGAGACGGCGATCGTCGTGAACCTGATGCGGATGAACCGAATCCTCGAGATCGACGAGATCAACGGCGTCGCGGTCGTCCAGCCCGGCGTCATCACCGCCGATCTGCAGCGCGAAGTCGAAAAGCGCGGCCTGTTCTATCCGCCCGATCCCTCGAGCTTGCGGCAATCGGCGATCGGCGGAAACATCGCCGAGAACGCGGGCGGATCACGCTGCTTGAAGTACGGCGTCACGAGCGACTACGTGCAGGCACTCGAGGTCGTCCTCCCCGGCGGTGAGGTGATTCGAACCGGCGGGAAGATGGTCAAGAACGTGACGGGCTACAACTTGCGGGCGCTGTTCACCGGCGCCGAAGGGACGCTCGGGACCGTCACGGAGATCACGCTCCGACTCATCCCGAAGCCCAAACACGCGCGGACGACTCTGATCTCGTTCCCGACGATCGACGCGGCCGCACGGACGGTCCCCGCCATCCTCTCCGCCGGGATCACACCGACCTCGATCGAGTTGCTCGACCGCCTCACGATGGAGTGCGTCGAAGAGTACGCGCACGTCGGGCTCCCGCTCGACGCCGAGGCGATCCTGCTGATCGGGGTCGACGGAAACTTCGAAGAGATCCTGGTCGCCGAGCTCGATGCGATCGCCTCGGTCGCGCGCGCACAGGGGGCGCTCGAAATCCGTCTTGCGACGAGCGATGCCGAAAGCGAGAAGCTGTGGGAAGCGCGGCGCGCGATCTCACCGTCCCTGGCGCGGCGCCGTCCGAACAAGCTCGGCGAAGACATCTCGATCCCGCGCTCGGCGATACCCGAGATGGCCAGGCGCGTCCGTGAGATCGCCGAGCGTCACCGGCTCATGATCCCCCTCTTCGGCCACGCCGGGGACGGGAATCTCCATCCCAATATCCTCTGCGATCGCAGCGACCCCGACGAGATGCGGCGCGTCGTCGCCGCGGCACGCGAGATCTTCGAGGCCGCCGTCGCACTGGGCGGGACGTTGTCGGGCGAGCACGGGATCGGTCTGCTCAAAAAGCAATTCCTCGAGCTCGATCTGGGCAAAGATCAAGTCGCCTTGATGCGCAGGATCAAGGAGGCCGTCGATCCGTACGGGATCATGAATCCGGGCAAGATCTTCCCGGACCCCGGCGGGATCGAAGCGTTTACGCTCCCAGCCGACGGGAGGCCGAGCTCGGAGACGAGGGATTCGAAAGGCACCGGGATCGACGACTGAGGTCACGAAGAGCGTCGCGGTGATCGATCCCGTCCCCGCTGGTTTCACCGAGCCCGACATCCCTGCGTCCGAGGTCTTCAATCGCTGCGTCCGCTGCGGACTGTGCCTCCCGACCTGTCCCACGTACCTCGAGACCCTCGTCGAAACGTCGAGCCCTCGCGGACGGATCGCACTGATCAAATCGGTCGCCGAAGGCCGGCTCGAGGTGACGAGTCCCGGCTTCATCCATCAGATGGAGGAGTGCCTCGATTGCCGTGCCTGCGAGGCCGTTTGTCCGTCGGGTGTCGCTTACGGTCGGTTACTCGAGCCCGCGCGTGCCCAGGTCCAACGGGCGACGGCCGGGCGGCGCTCGTGGTGGAACAGGCTCGTCCGTTACTTGACGTTGCGGGTCCTCTTTACGCACCTGTGGCTGATGCGGCTGGTCGCCTGCTTCTTGCGGTTCTATCAGCGGTCGGGCCTACGCGGGATCGTCCTGCGCAGCGGGATCCTCCGGCTGCTGCGCCTCGAGCGCCTCGAGGCGACGGCGCCCGAGATCTCCCACCGGTTTTTCGTAGCGCGAGGGCAACGCTGGTCCGCCGAGGGCCGCCGTCGCGCGACGGCCTTTCTGCATGTCGGCTGCGTCATGCAGGTCGCCTTCGCCGAAGTCGACGAGGCGACCGTCCGCTGCCTCCGGCGTGCCGGCTGCGACGTCGTCGCCGGAGCCGGACAAGGCTGCTGCGGGGCGATCGCGGTCCACGCCGGAGAGATGGAGCTCGGACGCGAGCTCGCCAAGCGGAACATCGTCGCCTTCGAGAAGTCCGGCGCCGATGCATATGTCGTCAACGCAGCGGGCTGCGGTTCGGCCTTGAAAGAGTACCCCGAGCTCTTCGCCGCCGACGCGGAGTGGCGTGAACGGGCCGAAGCGTTCTCACGGCGAGTCCACGACGTCACCGAGTTCCTCGACCAGATGGGGATCGAGCCGCCGACTCGAGCCCTCCCGCTGACCGTCACCTACCAGGAGCCGTGTCATCTGGTCCACGCGCAGCGGATCTCCGGCGCCCCGCGCCGGCTCCTGGCGAAGATCCCCGGGCTCGTGTTGCGCGAGATGAACGAAAGCTCACTCTGCTGCGGGAGCGCCGGTATCTACACGATTACACAGCCCGCGATGGCCGAGCGGCTCCAGCGCCGGAAGATCGAGAACGCGCTCGCGACTCAGCCGACCGTCATCGCTACGGCGAATCCGGGCTGCGCGCTGCAGCTGCGCAACGGGCTACGGGCGGTCGGTCGCCAGGACATCGCCGTAAAGCACATCGTCGAGCTGCTCGATCAGGCGTACGGTTCTTGACGACCGTTGGCCAATTGTACAAATATAGAGTCAGAACGACTCTTTATAGGCCACCAGTACAGTCTCGGACGCCAATGCGCCCCTGGAGAGCGATGATGCCCACCGAACAGCAAGCTCTAGTCGACCTGGCCCGGATCCGACGCTACGCGGACGAGCGGTGTGAACACGAGATCGAGCGGATCAACCAAGCCTGCGCCGATCTCCCGCAGTCCCAGCGCCAGCGCATCGTGGCACGGGCATGCCGCCCCCACCGCATGGTCGAGGCGGCCTTGACGCGACGGCTGGCGGCGCGGCTCGACCCGACGACGCGGCGCAAGATCTTCGACCGGACCCTCGATCCGCACTTTTTGCCGGACGACCTCGAGCGCGCCGTCCCGCGCTCGTTACGGCCGATCCTCCTGGACAAAAAGACCCCTTAGCACCGTACGCTGCCGGGTCGCCCTTCGGTGAGGACGCAATGGGCGAGCTCGGCGCCGGCGGGATCGCGGAGCGAAATATCCCATCCGAGCGGGCTCCTGGTATAGACGACGAACCCGAAGCTGACCTTGACGGACCGGCCGTCCGGCCCGAGGAGCATCCGAAGTTCTCCGGCCGCCTCTGTGTCGAGGAAATCTCCGCCGACACCATTGATAACCAGCGGCGGATGCGGGGGCTTGTTCATCACCGCGAAGAGGTGGATATGCCCGGCTAGGACCGCCGAGAACGCATCGAGAGCGTCCCCCATCGCCGCGCTTTCATCCGCATTGAGATACGGCGGGCGATGGGTCACGAACCAGGTCCTCCCCGAGACCAGTCGGCGTACCGCCGAGAAGCTACGCTCGAACTCGGCGAGAGAGGCGTCTTTCGCCGTATCGTCGGCGTAGGCCGAGTCGAAGACGGCGATACGCAAACCGCCGAGCGAGACGGCAAACGGGGCCTCGACCGTTCGACAGCCGGCCATGGGAAACGCGTCGAGATAGCGCATCCAACCAATCCCGCCGCGCTGACAATCCTCATGGTTTCCCCGTGCCAAGACGAGCGGTATCGTGGGGAACATCGCGCTCGCGGGAGTGAGCCAGTCGGCATACCATGACGCGGCGTTGTCGCCCGACGGGCTCCCCGCACAGCCCGAAAACGTCGCCGGGCAGGCGGCTTCACGATAATAATAATCACCGACGTCGACGACCACGTCGGGATGTTCGCGCACGATCGACCGAGCGACGGCGGGAAACGGCCACTGCGCGGGATCGTTGCACGCTTGGAGCTTCGGCGGCAGAATCCGGCAACCCGTATCGCCGATGACGACGACTTTGTGCACCTCGCGCACCGGCGCCGGGAGTCTGTGGGAGCCGACCTTGATCTGCCTGGTCCCGGGCGGGACGGTGAGGTCGCACACCGAGTCGCCGAATCCGTTCTGCGGTACGGCGCGTCGCCCCATCCGAACCGGACGTCCGTCGAACGTCGCGATGGGGCACGCCCCGGTCACCACGGCCCGCGCATGCGGCAGACCATCGGCGGCATATTGGAGCCAAGCGAAGAGAATCGCCGCGATCACGTGCGGGTGACGCTACGGTTGGTCCTGAAGCCGATTCTTCCCGGAGAGCGCATCATCGAGGGTCGGGTAGACTCCGAAGACGCGCAGCAATCCCGTGATGCGCAAAAGCCGCAGGATCTGCCCTTCGGGGACGGCGAGCCGAATCTCCCCGCCTCCCTCTTTGGCCCGGCGTTGGGCGCCGATCAGGGCGCCGAGTCCGGTCGAATCGAGGAACTCGACACGATTGAGATCGACGACGAGCCGATGATCTCCGCGATCCGCAGCTTCGAGCAGGGCGGCACGTACCGTGGGCGCCGTCGCCATATCCAAGCTTCCCGAAAGCTCGAAGACCTGCAATTCGTCGACCTTGCGAACGTGGATCGATAGATCTTCATGAGCTTTCACCCGTTCACCCCCTGAACTCGCGCCACCGCGCAATCGCATCGCCTGCGAACGAGACGATCGCGCAGCCTTCGTGCTCACGCCAATCGCCGTCGGATCCCTTCATCGCAAAACGATAGACGACCGCGCAACGATCTCCTGCTTCCAAGAGTTGATCGACGCTCCAGCGCCACTCGGGACCGCCGTGAAAGAATTTCCCGAAATGTTCCTCGATGGCCTCACGACCGACGACGGGTGGACGATCGGGTTCGCAAAAAGCCCCGTCACTTGCGAAGTACGATGCTGCGCGCCGTTCGTCGCGGGCCAGACATGCGGCGATGAATCGTTCGACGACCTCTGCGTGGCTCACAAAGTCCCTTCCTCGAAGCGTTGTAGTTGTAACGGAGTCCGGCTCTCGCAACCTCCGCCGAGCGGTGCGCGAGCCTCCCTGCACACGGCGGCCGAACGTGTCGTAGGTGCCGTACGCGTAGTAGGCGCAAAACCGCGCGATTTTCATCCCAAAACGGGCACGGCCGCTCGACGGCGGAAAGGCCGCCGAGCAGCGGCGCGGGGTGCCGCAGACTTGGCTGGGGCGGCTGGATTCGAACCAACGCATGCCAGAGTCAAAGTCTGGTGCCTTACCACTTGGCTACGCCCCACCGTCCGAGCCGGGAGCTTGTCGAGAGTCGAGATCGGCTCCTCTCGCCTGAGCTCCTCGGCGACCGGGACGCTAGCCGTCATCCCCTCGGATCGGGAAGAGTCGGGCGCCGAGCGCCGCGGCGAGGGGGACGTCGAAGAGTTCCCCGCGCGCAGCCCTCATGCTGTAACGGACGGCCGAGACGACGACAAAGAGGGCGAAAAGGGCGTCGATCCCGAGGGCAATCGCGTAGAGCACGATGATCGCGTGAGTGCTCGAGGCGATGAACAGGCTGAGGATCGGCGGCAACCCGAGGAGGACGAGGAACGTCGCGCTCGCGATACAGCCGAAAGCAACCGCCTGACGGGCGTGGAGCCGCATCCAGAGACTCCCTTCGCGCCGGCTCCGCAGCAATTCGATGACCGCGAGCGGCCACACGAGGTAGCCGATCGCGGCCCGTTGGTGTTCTTCGCTAGCGACTCGCGACGATGCGTTTCGCTCCGATATACCGAGTCGCCCAATACGATTCGGAGAGTTTGCTCACCATCACTCCGTGGCTCGAACTCGCGTGAACGAATTCATCGTTCCCCAAATAGATCCCGACATGCGACGCACCGGGCGCGTACGTCTGAAAGAACACCAGATCGCCGGGACGCAGGTCTCCGCTGCGCACGCGCTGCCCCTTTAGGAATTGCGAATCGGCGGTGCGCGGTAAATGAATGCCGAGCATCGCGAAGACGTGCTGGACGTAGCCCGAGCAGTCGAAGCCGGCCGTCGACGTCCCGCCGAACGAATACGGCACCCCCAGGAATCGCATCGCCGTTCGGGCGAGCTTCGAAGCGATCGCCGAAGTACGATCGATGATGCGGCTTGCCAGCCGATGGAGCGGCGACGCATCTTCCTGCGAGGTCGGCTCCCACATCGCGACGTCGGCTCCGGCGGTGGGGACGCTCGCTCGTTCGGCGGCCTTTATCGCCGCGATCGCTTTGGCGACGGTCACGGGATCGGCTGCGGGTTGCGCGCTGGCCGCATCCAGGATGAGGACCGAGCCGGGCAAGAGCTTCGGATTATCGCCTTCGAGATCGTTGAGCCGGGCGATCTCCGATATCGTCACGTGTTCGGTCGCTGCGATCGAGGCGAGCGTCTCGCCGGGCAAAACGCGATGTGTCCGCGCCTCCGCAAAGCCGGCCGAAATGCCGAAAAATACGAGCGCGGAGAGGATCGTGAGCAAGGGACGATGCAAATGCTGCTCCTTCTTTCCGACACTTACGGGGTTAGTTGACGGGTTAGGACGGAAAGAATCGCCCCTGCGCCGACCGGCGCACTCACCCCAGACCCTTGGGAATCCCCCGCTCCGGTCACCGGACCGGATTCAGTGATATGCGGTCAAGCAATGACAACGCGCCGGGAAACTAAGCCGTCGGTTGTGCTGCTCATCCTTGTCGGCCAGGGATTGGCCTCGAAGGACGGCACTCCTCCTTCCGGGCCTGGGCGTCGTTGATCTTTTAGCCCCACGCGCCCCTGCATAGATAGCCCTATGCGCCCTTGAACAGATCGGCCAAATGAGCAGCGAGCCGTTCGACTTCGGCCTGCTCGGTGCCCTCTACCATGACGCGGATCAACGGCTCCGTCCCGGACGGCCGCACGACGATCCTCCCGCTCGCACCGAGTTGCGAGCGGGCTCGCTCGATCGCTTCCGCAATCGCCGGGTTGTTCTCCAGCACGCGTCGGTCCGAGACACGGATGTTGACCAACGTCTGAGGGTAAACGCGCAAGTCGCGCGCAAGCTCGTGTAGGCCGCCGGCCTGGGCCGCGATCGTGAAGAGCGAGACGGCGGTCATCAGACCGTCGCCGGTCGTATTGTGCGCGAAGTCGATCGTGTGACCCGACTGCTCTCCGCCCAGGACGTAGCCGCCGCCGCGCATCGCATCGAGGACGTAACGATCGCCGACCGGCGTGCGAATCAGCTTGATCCCGTCGGCGGCCAGCACACGTTCGAGGCCCAAATTCGCCATCACCGTCCCGACGACCGCATCGCCGGCCAGCGCCCCGCGCGCCTTGCGCGCGCGCGCGAGGATCATCAAGACGTGATCGCCGTTCACGATCGCGCCGGTCTCGTCGACGAAGAGCGCACGGTCGGCATCGCCGTCGAAGGCGACGCCGAGAACCTCTTTTTCACCGGCGGCCAGCAGATCGGCGACCGCGCGCGCGACCGCTTCCATGTGCGTCGCACCGCAATCGACGTTGATTTTTCGCCCGTCGTCCTCGGCGTTGATCGCGTGCACCCGGGCTCCGAGGGATTCGAAGATCTTCGGTCCCAGCGCATACGCGGCGCCGTACGCCGGATCGACGACGATCGTCCGGCCGCTCAAGTCTCCGCCGGCCCGAACGAGTGCGTCGACGTAGCGTTCGATCAAACCGTCGCCGGCGCGAACGATCCCGACGCGCTCGTGGGTCGGTCGTGCGATCCCGGGATCATCCAGGCGCGCTTCGATGTCGTCTTCGACCGCATCGGGCAACTTGAAACCGTCGCCGGCGAAGAACTTGATCCCGTTGTCCTCGATCGGGTTGTGCGAGGCGCTGATCATCACGCCCGCCGCGGCTCCGATCGAGCGCGTAAGGAACGCGACGGCCGGAGTCGGTACGACGCCCAGCAGCAGGACGTCGCGGCCGACCGAGGTGATTCCGGCGACGACCGCCGCTTCGAGCATCGTCCCCGACAAGCGCGTATCGCGGCCGACGAGGATCGGCCGATCGGCGTCGCTCGCCGCGCCGAGGACGGCCGCGCCGGCACGACCGATCCGAAACGCGAGCTCCGGGCTGAGTTCGGTGTTTGCGACGCCGCGTACGCCGTCGGTTCCGAAGAGCCGGCCCATCGCGAGCTCAGCGGTGGGCGACGACGACCGTGGCCGTCGTCGGCCGTGCCGCTTTCACTTCCAAGTCGGGCGCGATGATCTCGATCGGGACCGTATAGACTCCGGCCGGATGGTCGGCGAGATTGACCACGGCGCGGACGTTCGCCGGCGAGACGATCGTCCCGTTACGCGGCGAGGCGATCGTCACGATCGCTTGTTTCTCGCTCAGTTGCGCCGTGTAGTCCTCGGAGAGTCCGGAGACGGTGATCGGGACGCTCAACTCTTGGTCGAATCGTGCGGCGATCACCGGGTTCCCGGCGAAGCGCACGTACGCCCACGCCAAGATCGCGATCCCGAGCGAGAGGACCTTAAGTCCGAAGTTCTTCCGTACGACTTGCCACACGTGGACGCAATGCGCGTAGGTTGGCGAAAACGCCTTCGCGATGGCGGCGACGGGCGCGCGGCGGCCGAGTCCAGGCGAGGAGCACCTTGCGCAAGCGTTCGCGATCCTCGATCACGCGGGAGAGGCGCCCGTCGCGGGCGACGGAGATCGCGCCCGATTCCGAGACGACGATCACCACCGCGTCGGTTTGTTCGGTCAATCCGAGCGCCGCCCGGTGCCGCGATCCCAGGTGACGGTCGGTCGCGACGTTTTCGGCCAGAGGCAAGAAGCAGCCGGCGGCCTCGACGATCGCCTCGCGCACGATAACGGCGCCGTCGTGGAGCGGCGTGCCGCGCGTGAACAGGGTGACGAGCAATTCGGTCGAGAGCTTCGCCTCGAGGGTCGTCCCGCTCTCGACGAATTCCCGCAAACCGGTCTGCTGCTCGATCGCGATGAGCGCACCGGTCCTGCTTCGGGAGAGCGTCATCGCCGCCTCGGTGAGGATCTCGATCGCTTCGCTACGATCGGCCGGCGCGTCTCCTTCTTGCACGCTGTGGCGCCCGAAGAGCCGTCCCCGGCCGAGCTGCTCCAAGCCGCGCCGCAGCTCCGGCTGGAAGACGATCGGAATCGTCACCGCCGTCCCGAGCAGGAGGTACTGCATGATCGTCGCGAGGACCAGGAGGTGGAAAGCGTTCGCAAGCGCGAGAATCAGTAAGACGATGAGCAGCCCGACGAGGATCTGAACGGCGCGTGTCCCGCGGATCAAGAGCAGCAAATAATAAATGAGGACCGAGGTTGCGAGGATGTCGACGCAGTCTGCGATCCCGAAGGTGAACGGCCCAAAGGCTGCCTGAATCATCGGTATCTCGTCATCGTGAAGTTCGACAGCGCTTGCCTCTAGCTGAAACTCGACCCGCGCGCGTCGTCACCGTCGGACGCAACGCTGCGTGGGTGGTCTTCGACGGAGAGACCCAGCCTCGCCTGGCCTCGTTGCGTCGGAGCAAGCGCGGCGAGGACTCGCGCGTCATGCCGGTACCCGGCGACGTCGTCGATGCGCGCGAGCTCGAAGACGGACGGACGGTCGTCGAGCGCCTTCACCCGCGCGTTTCGACCGTCGAGCGGCGTAACGCAGGCGGACGCCGCACGATCATGGCGGCGAACATCGACACCCTCGTCATCGTCGCGGCGCTGACCGAGCCGCCGCTGCAGCTCGAACTCATCGATCGCCTGATCGCCTTTGCCGAGCGCAACGGGCTCGCGCTCATCCTCGCCTTTACGAAGGCGGATCTCACCGGCGAAGCGACCGCCAAGCAAATCGCGTCGCTCTACGAGGCAAGCCCGCTCGACTATCCGGTCGTCATCCTCAACCCACGCGCCGGGACTGGGATCGATACCTTCCGTGAGCGGATCGGCGGACGACGTGCGCTGCTCGTCGGGCAATCCGGCGTCGGGAAGAGCTCCCTCTTCGCGCGTCTGGGCGGGACGAGCGTCGTCGGCGAGGTGAGCCGGAGCGGGCGGGGTCGCCAGACGACCACGGCCGCTCGCCTGTTCAGCTTTGCCGACGGGTTTTTGATCGACAGTCCGGGGATCGGTGAGTTCGGCCTCGGCCCGATCGAGCAGGCCGAGCTCGTCGAATGCTTCCGCGATTTGCGGGGATTCGCCCCGCACTGCCGTTTCCGCGACTGCCGCCATCGAGCCGAGCCGGGCTGTGCCGTCCGCGCGGCGGCCGAAGCTGGAAAGATCGCCGCCAGCCGCTATGCGAGCTACCTCGCGATCCTTGCGGAGTCGGCGGAAGCTGTGGTATGGTAGGCGGCGTGCCGAATATCAAAGCCGCCGCCAAGTGGGTCCGCCAGAGCGAAAAGCGCCGGCAGCGGAACCTCGCGACGAAGACGCGCCTGAAGACGCTCTTCAAGAAGGCGAAAGAGGATCCGCGCCTCGCGCCCTCCGTCGAGGCCGCGTTTGACAAGGCCGCGCAGAAAGGGATCATCCACCCGAACAAAGCGGCCCGCAAAAAGTCCCGTTTGGCGAAGGCCTTGCGCAAGGCGCAAGCGGCCGACGAGAAGGCCGAGCGCGCAAAAAACTAAACAGCGGCCCTACGTTACTTTTCGAGCACGTACGTTCCAGGGGCGTCGCCCAGGATCGGATGGGCTGACGTCCCCGGAGGGCGGGCTCGTACCTGCTCGCCCGAACGAGCGCGCAGCCATTCGATCCAGTCGGGCCACCATGAGCCCGCGCGCTCCTCGCCGTCGACCCGGTACCAACCCCTCTTCTTCGCCGGCGCATTGACGATCCCGGCGATGTGACCGGACGAGCCGAGGACGAAGCGGCTTGTCCCGCCCGTCAACTCAGCGAGGCGGCGAACCGATTTCCACGGCGCGATGTGATCTTCCGCCGTCGCTACGACGTAGAGATCGTTGCGAATCTTCCCGAGATCGATCGGGACGCCGAGCATCGAGATCGCCCCCGGCTTGACGAGGGCGTTGTCGCGATACATCCTCTCCAAGTAATAGCTGTGCAATGCGCACGGTATCCGCGTCGCATCGTCGTTCCAGTAGAGCAGGTCGAACGCCGGAGCGTCTTTGCCGAGCAGGTAGCGGTTGACGGCGACGTTCCAGATCAGGTCGTCGGCCCGCAACAGGTTGAACGTATCCGCCATCGCTCGGCCGTCCAGCACGCCGCGCTCGCGCATCCGCGCTTGGACGAATGCGAGCCCTTCCGGATTGAGGAAATTGACGATCTCGCCCGGATCCTCGAAATCGACGAGCGTCGCGAAGAAGGTCGCGGCGCCGACGGATCCCTCGCCCGTAGCGGCGTCGTATGCGAGTGCGATTGCGAGGAGAGTCCCTCCGACGCAGTAGCCCAGCGCGTTGACGTCGCGACTCCCCGTGATCTCGCTCGCGATCCGAAACGCCGTTTGCGGTCCCTCGCGCAGGTAGTCTTCCATCGTGAGTCCGGCCAAGGACTCGTCGGGATTGCGCCAGGAGATCATGAAGACCGTAAAGCCGTTGTCGACCAGATACTTGACGAGGCTGTTCGGCGGCTGCAAATCGAGGACGTAGTACTTGTTGATCCACGGCGGGACGATGACGAGCGGACGCCGGGCCACGCTCGGCGTCGAGGGAGCATATTCGATCAGTTCGATCAGCCGATTGCGGTGGACGACGCTCCCCGGTGTCGTCGCGACGTTTTCTCCGACCGCGAAAGCGCCGCTATCGACCAAACGGATCCGGCCTTCGTTGTTTTGGAGATCGTCGAGGAGATTTTCCATCCCGCGGACGAGGTTCCGGCCGCCCGTCCGTAGCGTCTCCTCGATGACGGCGGGGTTCAACCACGCGATGTTCGTGGGACTCACGGCGTCGGCGAACTGCTTCGCCCAAAAGCGCGCGCGTCGCTTGACCGCCGGCTCGACGTCGGGGAGCGCTTCTATGCCGGCGACGATCGCTTCGGTCGCGAGCAGGTACGCCTCTTTCACCCCTTGCAGGAACGGGTTCTCGCTCCACGCCGGATGCGTGAATCGTTTGTCGCCGGGGTTGGGTTTGACGATCTCCTCGTGTGCCTCACCGGCGAACGCCGCAACGCTCTGCTCGACGATCTCGAGCCACCGCCGGCTCAGGCGCGCCTGCTCTTTCAAGACGACATCGGGGTTGCGCGCCGCCCCTTCCATCGCTTGCAGCGTCGTCTTCATGATCCCGAACGGATCGAAGATATTGATCATGGCGCTATCGTCGCATACCAGCCGCGCTGCGCGCAACTATTTCGCGCCGATCACGAGTTGTGGGAACTTCGCCCGCACGTCGGCGAGCTTCGGAAGATCGTAGGTTACGACGTACGGATTGTCCGGGTTGCGCGCGACGAAGTGCTGGTGGTAACTCTCGGCGGCGTAGAACCCGCGCAGCGGGACGACTTGCGTGACGATCGGCGCATGAAATCTCTTCTCCCGCACGAGTTCGGCGATAGAGCCGAGCGCCGTCTCTTTCTGCGCCCGGTCGAGGTAGAAAATCGCCGAACGGTATTGCGGACCGACGTCGGGCCCTTGCCGGTTGAGCTCGGTCGGATCGTGCGCGACCGTGAAGAACACACGCAGCAGATCACGATACGAGATGATCCTGGGATCGTAGCTGATCTCGACGGATTCGGCATGGCCCGTTCGTCCCGTCTCGACCGCTTCGTAGTACGCGGTATCCTTCGACCCGCCGGCGTATCCGGCGACGACGCGCGAGACGCCGCGCAATTGTTCGAAGACGGCCTCCATTCCCCAGAAGCAACCGCCGGCCAGGACCGCTGTTTGCGTTTGGGCGGGCGCCGGACGAGGCGAGGCCGACAGGAGCAGCGGGGCCAAGGAGAGCGCGGCGAGTAAGTTCTTCATAGGATCAGTATCTCACAGTTCGGGGGCCGGTGCGCAAGCCGGGCTCGCCCGAGTCCGAGCGATCGGCGATCGTCACGGGTCCACGTTGACGATCAGGCGCGTTTGGCGATCCGCGTGGGCGCGCGGGAGGATGCGGCGGCGAATCGCGTCGCGGACGATCCCCAGCCGGGTCGTCTTGAGCGCGATGCGGAACCGCCATTCATCGTTCAAGCGCGCGATCGGATACGGCGCCGGGCCCAGGATTTCGACGTCGGCGATCTCCTCCAAGAGCGACGCGTAGGTCGCGCTGCGTTCTTCCGCGAGCCGACGTGAACGCGCGATGACGCCGAGATAGACGAGCGAGACGAAGGGCGGGTAACGCGCCTTGCGCCGCTCGGCGAGCTCGACCTCGGCGAATCCGTCGTAGTCGGCACGCGCGGCGAAGGCGATCGCCGGATGATCGGGCGCGTAGGTTTGCACGATCGCTTCGCCCGGGCGAGCCCGCCCGCTGCGCCCGCAGACTTGCGTGATCAACGCGAAGGTTCGCTCGGCGGCCCGGAAATCGGCGATGTGTAAGCCGATGTCGGCCGCGACGACGACCGCGAGCGTGACAGTCGGATAATCGAGACCTTTCGCGACCATCTGCGTCCCGACGAGGATGTCGCCGCGTGCTTCGAACTCGTCGAGGATCCGCGCATGGTCCCCGACCCGGGTCGTCGTGTCGCTGTCCATCCGTAGGACCCGCGCGTCGGGGAAGAGACGGACGAGCTCATTTTGCACGCGTTCGGTCCCGATGCCGAATTCGCGGATCGGCGTCCCGCCGCAGCTCGGGCAGCGCGCCGGAATCGGCCTCTGGGCGTCGCAGTAGTGACAGCGTAAGAGCCCTTCCGAGCGGTGGACTGCCAGCGAGGTCGTGCAGCGCGTGCACGTGGGTACGTGGCCGCACGCGCGGCAGAGCATGAAGCTCGCGCTCCCACGGCGATTGACGAACAAGACGCTCTTCTCGCCCTCGGCGAGGCGACGTTCGAGCGCTTCGATCAAGCGCGTACTGAAGATTCGACGGTTACCGTCGGCGAGCTCGCGCGTCATGTCGACGACGTGGACGGTCGGAAGGTCTTGATCGGCGACGCGCCGGCGCAGCGTGACGAGCTTGCGCCGGCCCGCCTTTGCCTTTGCGTACTCCTCCAGCAGCGGTGTCGCGCTGCCCAAAACGAGGACGCCGCTTTCGCGGCGCATCCGCTCGCGCGCGACGTTCACGGCATGATAGCGGGGCGCCGTCTCCTGTTTATAGCTGTTCTCGTGGGCCTCGTCGACGACGATGAGCCGGACGTCGCGTAACGGTGCGAAGACGGCACTGCGCGCACCGACGACGACCGCGATCTCGCCGCGCGCCGCCGCTTGCCAAGCATCGTAGCGTTCGCGTTCCGAAAGCGCGGAATGTAAAACGGCGACGCGGTCGCCGAAGGCCGCTTCGAAACGGCGGGCGGTCTGGGGGGTCAGCGAGATCTCGGGGACGAGGACGATCGCCCGTCCCCCTTCCCGCACGACGCGCGCGATCGCGCTGAGGTAGACGAACGTCTTGCCGCTCCCGGTCACGCCGTGCAAGAGGATCTCTCCGAACGTACCTGCAGCGAGCAGCTCTTCGATCGCGGCGATCGCCGCGCGCTGCTCGTCGGTCGCCTCCAGCGGCGGGAGCGTCACGCGCGCTTCTCCGCGCGGGTGGACGAGCTCACGCTCCTCCTCGCGCAGCGCTCCGGCTTTGAGTGCTCGGGCGATGACCGCATGGGAGAATCCGGCGAGGAGCGCATCGGCGCGTCGCAGCTCCCCTTCGCTTTGAACGCGGGCGACGAGCGCAGCCGCCTTCGGTCCGGCGACGCGACCGTCGCCGGGAACCAGGACGCTCGTCCGCCGAGCCGAGATCCGGGAGCCGGTGAACTCTCGCGTGCGGATGAGCTTGCGCGCGCGGACGAGCGCAGCGAGTGCGCGCAACAGTGTCCGCCGGTCGCCGGCGCGACGCGCCTCGGGGTGACGCAGCAACTGCTCCAGACGGAAGCCGTCGCGCAGATCGTTCCAGATCAACGGGATGAGCCGAGCGGGGACCGAGGCGAGTGTTCCCTTCGGCTGCGGCCCTTGGATGACGAAGCGCTCGACGACGCGCGGGATCGTCCCCGCCAGGACGACGGTCCCCAGGGCTTCGCCCAGCGAGCACAGGTAGTACTCCGCCATCCACCGGGCGAGCTCCCAACCGATCGCGTCGAAGGCGGGAGGGACCTCGACCCGCCCGCGCAAGGGCCGTAGATTCGGCGGCGGTGCCGGTTCGTCACGCACCGAGGAGATCACATAGGCATAGACGTCGCGTGTCCCCAACGGGACGCGAACGACGTCGCCGATCGTGACGTCGATCGACGCGGGTACCTCGTAGGTGAGCGGTCGATCGAAGCGCGCAGTCTTGAGCTGGACGAGGACGTCGACGACCCGACTCACGTGCGCAGCAGCAGCGCGAACCCGACGAGCGCCGCGATCTCGCCACAGACGATGATCGATCCGTACATGTCACCGGTCAGCTTCCCGAACGTGCGGCGGAGGACCACGCTCTGTAGGAACGCGACGATCACGACCGCTCCGACGATGATCTCGCTGCGGGCCCCGAGCGTCAGAGCGAGCCCGACGAGGAGGACGGCATTGACGGCGAGGATCACGGGCGGAGGGCGGCGGTCGACCGCGCTTGCGATCGCGCCGAACCGCGCGGCGCCCGCGCATACGGCGCAAGCTTGAGCGAGCACACCGACCGGGAGGGCGAAAAGCGCGGCGACCCAGATCGCAACGGCGACGCCGAAATACGCGATCGCGAACGTCCCATGGTGCGGATCCTTGAGGATTTCGAGGCGACGCTCGCGCGGAAGCGCGGCAAAAGCTGCATCACAGGTGTCGAGAAAGCCGTCGATGTGAATCGCTCCCGTCAAAACGATCGCCGATGCGAAGGCGATGATCGGGACGAACGGGGGCGGGAGAAACGGCGCAAGCGCTTGCGCGATGCCGCCCGAGAGGCCTCCCACGACGATCCCCACCAGCGGCAGCCACGCGAGGGCGCCGGCTTCGGGGAGCTGCGCGCGCGGCGCGACCGGGAGGACGGAGAAGTACGCGAACGCTGCGATCAGCGCTCGGATGGCAGCCCCTCCGCAGCTTGTGCCGCACCGGCTTGGGCCACACCGGCTTCCGCGAAGGTGAGCATCTCCGAGATCATCCGCGCTGCGGCTTCGAGCAGCGGGAGCGCGAGAGCTGCACCACTGGCCTCACCCAAGCGCAAATCGAGGTCCAACAGCGGTTCCAAGCCGAGGTGCGCGAGGGCGACGGCATGGCCCGGCTCGCGCGAACGGTGGGCGGCGATGCAATAGCCGATCGATTCGGGCGCGATCGCCGCGGCCAAGAGGGCGGCGGCGGCGACGACCACGCCGTCGAGGACGACCGGGAGGCGAAGAGCGGCCGCCGCCACGATCATCCCGGCTAATCCTACGATTTCGTAGCCTCCGAGCTCCCTTGCGACCGTGAGCCACCCCCGGTCCGCGCAGCGCTCGAGGGCGCGCTCGATCACGGCGATTTTTCGGGCGAGCCCAGCATCGTCGAGCCCGGTCCCGCGGCCGGTGACCTCCCGGACCGGGCGGCCGGTGAGTGCGGCGATGATCGCCGAGGCGCTGGTCGTGTTCCCGATCCCCATCTCGCCCAGCGCCACCACGTCGCACGGCGCCCGTCGCACCACTTCGTGCAGGACGTCGCAGCCGCGTTCCAGGACGCGAACGACCTCCGCGTCGCCGATCAACGCGGCCTCGTGGGCGAGGTTGCGCGTCCCGCGCGCCACCTTGGCATCGATGAAGAACGGTCCCGCGCCGCACTCAGCCTGCACCCCGAAATCGGCGACGTAGACCACGGCGCCGACGGCCCGTGCGAAGGCGTTGATCGCCGCGTGTCCGGCCAGGAAGCCGTGGACCATCTGCGCCGTGACCTCCGCCGGGTAAGCGCTCACACCGTCGGCGACCACGCCATGGTCCCCGGCTGCGACGATGATCGTGCGGCGTGGGTAGCCTCCCGTCGGGAGGCCGCCCCTGATCGCACAGAGCCGGACGGCGAGCTCTTCGATTCGGCCGAGGCTTCCGGGCGGCTTGGTCAGTTGGTCGACCCGCCGGCGTGCCTCACCGGCAGCTCGCAGATCGAGCGGTGGGACGGAAGGGAGGTTCAACTGCGCCACCCGACCGGGTACTCGTTGAGCGTCGCGAGCTCCGCGCCGTCTTGATCGACCCGAATCCGCGTGACGCTCGCCGGCTGGAAGCGGATCCGCAGGGGCGGGATCCCGCTGGGCTTGAGGACGTGCATGATCGAATGCAAGATCCCGGCGTGCGTCACGATCAGGCCTCGATCGTCCGCTCCGAGCTGGTCGCGGATCGCGGCGATCACCTCGCGGACCCGTCGGTGGACGTCCTCGAAGCGCTCGCCTCCGGCCGGAGTGTACTCGCGGGGGTTCGCCCAACCCGCTTCGGGCAGCTGCGGATAGCGCTCGCGGATCTGGGCCCAGTCCAGGCCTTCCCAGTCGCCGAAACGCATCTCGCGCAGGCGCGGCTCGAGGACGAGCGGGACATCCCGTCCGGCTAGGATGATCTCGGCGGTCTCCCGCGCCCGCGAGAGGTCGCTCGAAAAGGCCCGCGCGATCGGAAATTTCCGCAAGTAGTCGGCGAGCATCCGGGCCTGTGCGCGCCCGAAATCGTCGAGCGGGACGTCGGTCTGGCCCTGAAAGCGTCGTAACGCGTTCCAGGCGGTCTGTCCGTGGCGGACGAGGACTAGTTCGATGGGCGGGACCTCACTTCGGCGCGTTCTCTGAAAAGATCGGATATACCCCGGGGCGGCCGAGGTGCCCCCCGTCAGGTTCGTCAAATCCCCTCACTTGATGTCGTGCCTGTTGTACGTCCCGTGCGGCGACGCCCGCAAATTGCACAAGGCTTGCGACTTGCCGGTGCACGGGGTCATCCTCGATCTCGAGGATGCGATCGCGGTCGACCGGAAAGCCGACGCGCGCGAGCAGCTCGGCGTCTGTGTCGAAGCTCTGCTCGCGTCGGGTCGTATCGCCTATTTGCGGATCAACGCGATCTCGACGGAGTATTGGAAAGACGACGTCGCGGCGGCACTCGACGCCGGCGTCGAGTTCCTCTTCGTCCCGAAAGTCGAGTCGACCGAAGAGCTGCGTAAGCTCGACCGCTTCATCCAAAAACATCGCGCTCCGAACGTGCGCTACGCCGTCTTGATCGAGAGCGCCGCGGCCTTGTTGCGCTTGGAAAAGCTCGCTCGTGCCTCCGAACGGATCGCGCATGTGGGGATCGGCTTCGCCGACGTCTGTGCCGACTTGGGGCTTACCTGGGAATCGGCGCTCGGGACGCAGCCGGCACTCTTCACCGAATGGCGCACACGGCTCGTCCTCGTCTCGCGCGCATTGGGTCTCGAGCCCCCCTGGGATGCGGTTTGGCTGCGCATCGGCGACGACGAAGGGCTGCGCGCCGACGCGCTGATCGGTCGGCGCCTGGGCTGTGTCGGAAAAGCCGCGATCCATCCCTCGCAGATCGCAATCATCAACGACGTGTATGCGCCTACGGCGAGCGAGATCGAGCATGCGCAAGCGATCGTCGACGCCTATGAAGCGGCGAGCTCCGAAGGGGCCGGCGCCGCGGCACGCGAGGGATTGATGATCGACGCACCGGTCGTCGCCGCGGCTCGCAAGCTGCTCGAAAAGTCGGCCCAAACGCGCAGCCGCTGACCGTTCGATCCGGTGGACTCCAAACGCCCGCTCGAGGGGGTTCGCGTCCTCGACTGTTCGACGATGATCGCCGCTCCGACGACGGCCGCGTTGCTCGGCGACTACGGTGCCGAGGTCATCAAGCTCGAGCATCCCCAAAACGGGGATCACGCCCGTCGCTACGGCGGCGCGAAGAACGGCGTCGGGATCTACTGGAAGAGTCTTTCGCGCAACAAACGCAGCGTCGCCCTCGATCTGCACGACGAGGAGGTCGTGAAGCTCGTCTTGCGCTGGCTGCCCAGCTTCGATGTGTTCATCGAGAACTTCCGACCGGGGACGCTCGAGCGATGGGGACTGGGACCCGACGTCCTGCTCGCGGCCGCGCCGCATTTGGTCGTTCTCCGCATGACCGCTTTCGGACAGGACGGACCGTACCGCGATTATCCGGGATTCGGGACACTGTGTGAGGCGATGAGCGGTTTTCCGTCGATGAACGGATGGGAAGATCGGCCTCCGCTCCTCCCGCCGCTCGCGCTGGCCGACATGTTGGCGGGTTTCTTGGGCGCAAGCGCCGTCTGTGCCGCATTGGTACGGGCACGCGAGACGAAGAGCGGTGAAGTGATCGATCTCGCGATCTACGAGACGATGCTCAAGCTCGTCGAGACGAACCTGATGGAGTACGACCAACTCGGCGTCCAGCCGCGCCGCCTGGGAAATCGCAGCGAGAACACCGCACCGCGTGGAGCGTACCTCTGCCGCGACGGCGGCTGGTTCGTCCTTTCCGGCAGCGCCCAACCGATTGCGGAGCGGATCTTGCGCGCGATCGGCGGCGACGAGCTCGTCGCCGATCCTCGTTTCGCGACGAACGCCTCGCGGTTGGAACACGCCGAAGAACTCGACGCGCTGATCTCGGCTTGGGCGCTGCGTCGCGACCGTGACGAGGCCGTCGCCGAGCTGCGCGGCTTCGGCGCAGCGGCGGGCCCGCTCGAGACGATCGCCTCGGCCTTCGAGAACCCCCAGATCGTCGCACGCGGCTCGCTGACGCGCGTCGAGGACGAGACGTTCGGGCCGATGCGGATGGTCGACGCGATTCCGCGCTTCGCGCGCTCGCCGAAAAAGCGCCTCGTCCCGGGGCCGACGGCGATCGGTGCGCACACCCGCGCCGTGTTGCGCGAAGAGCTCGGCCTCGACGATGCGACGCTCGAAGGATTGCGTGCCCGCGGCGTCGCCCGTTTCGGCGAGGACGGCTAGCCCAGCTTCGTCCCCGCGTACCTCTCGAGCAACGCCCAGGCCTGCGGGCCGAACTCCCTGCTCCAACGATCATAGTAGCCGCTCGCCTTGAGCTTGTCGCGGAAGCCTTGAATCTGCACGTCGTTGAAGACCAGCCCTTGGCGGGTGAGCTTCTCGCGGAGTGCGGCGGTGATGACGCCGTTGTCGCGACGTTGCGCCAAAGCCGCCGCCGACATCTCTTTGCGGATGATCGCTTGGTAGTTGGCGGGGAGCGACTTCCACTTGTCCGGATTGATCAGCGTCCAATAGCCCGTCCACATGTGATGCGAGAGCGAGCAATACTTCTGCACTTCGTAAAAGCGCTGCGTCTCGATGTTGAGAAGCGGATTCTCTTGGCCTTCGACGATCTTCGTCTGCAGCGCGGTATAGAGCTCGGCGACCGCGATCGGCGTCGGAGAGGCGCCGAGCGATTGGAAAGTGTCGATACGGATCCTCCCCGGCGAGACGCGGATCTTGAAGCCGCGCAGATCGTCGACGGTACGGATCGGCTTGGTGCTCGACGTTATCTCGCGGAAGCCGTTCTCCCAAATCCTGTCGAGGACGACGAGTCCGGTCTTGTTGCTGATCTCGCTGCGGACCAGCGCACCGACCTGCCCGTCCATCGCGGCGAAGGCCGCCTCGCGGTTCTTGAAGGCGTAGGCGATGTTTTCGATCGCGGCGATCGGGACGATCGTGTCGAGGAAGCCGCCCGGATAATTCAGCATCTCCAGCGCACCGGAGCGCAGCTGCGAGAGCATCGCGGGATCACCGCCGAGCGTACTGTTGGGGAAGGAGCGAATCTCGACCGCACCGCCGGTCTGCTCTTTGATCCGCGCGAACGCCTCGACCGCGCGGACGTTCATCGGGTGATCGACCGCCAGATCGTGGCCCCACTTCCACGAGAATTGGGCCGCGTCGCCGCGCCACCGCAGGAGACCGACGGTGGCGAAGACCGATGCCGAGCCGGCGGCAAAGGCGGCTCGCGAAAGCGTCTTTTGCATGGCTCGGCGTTCTGCAACACGCCGAGGGCGTCCCTCGTCGATCGTCGTACCGCGCAGCCATGAGCCCGAGCGACCTCGCCGCGGCCGCGCAAGAGCTCGTCGCCTACGCGGCGCTGCTCTGGCGCCGCGGCCTCGTGTTCGGGACGAGCGGGAACGTCAGCATCCGGCTCGGCCCCGACCGCATCCTGATCACGCCGACCCGACGTTCGCTACGGGCGCTGCGCCCCCAGGAACTCGCGCTGATCGATCTCGCCGGGACGACGCACAACGAGCGCTCACCCTCGAGCGAATGGCCGCTCCACGCCGCGGCGTACCGAGCACGCAGCGACGTGGAAGCGGTCATTCACACCCACCCGACCGCCTGCGTCGCCTGGTCGAAGACCGGGCTCTTCTCGCTCGACAACGTCGGGGCGCGCGAGTCGCTCGGAACGATCAGGTGGTTAGCGTACAAGCCGCCGGGGACGCAGGAGCTCGCCGATCAGTGCGCCGCCGCATTCGCCGAGGGCGTCGATTCGGTTGTCATGGCCGATCACGGTCTCTCGAGCGTCGGTCGCTCTCTCGAAGAGGCGTTCGTAAAGACGGACCTAGCCGAAGAGACCGCGCGCATCGCGCTCTACACGCGCATCCTCGCGCTTGAGCGCGGAATGCGCGGATGACCGCGCGACTCGTGAGAGGAGAAAGCCGCCGGGGCCGCTATAGTTAGCGGGGCCCGACGCCGCGGGTGTTTGGGCACGCCGGCCGGAACGCCTCGAGCCGTGGAGAGGTGGCAGAGTGGTCGAATGCACTCGCTTGGAAAGCGAGCAGACCTGTTGAGGGTCTCGGGAGTTCGAATCTCCCCCTCTCCGGACGACCGCCTCGGTGCTCTCGTCCGGTCATCCGTGTCGACGTAACACCAGGCGTTCGAGCATGCGCAACACCCGGGTCGCCGGGAAGTCGTGATCGACCAAGGGCTCGGTGAGTATCGTTCGCAAGCCGACGCACTTTGCACCCAGGACGTCGGTGAACAGTTGATCGCCGATCACGACCGTCTCGTGACGCTCCGTCTGGAGGACGCGCATCGCTCGGAGGAAACCACCGGGGAGCGGCTTGAGCGCACTCGAGACCGTCGGGACGCCGAGGTGGCTCCCGATCGCCGCCACGCGCTCCTCGAAATTATTTGATAATAAGACCAAGCGAAAGCGCGCAGCCAGCGCCGCCTTGACCCAGTCGCGCACTTCGGGCGCGAGCTCATGGTCGTCGTAGCTGACGAGCGTATTGTCGAGGTCGATGATCACGCCGCGGATCCCCCAGGCGCGCAGCGCCTCGAGCGGGACCTCCGCCAGGCCCCCTACCACGAGGTCCGGGCGCAGAAACCACGATCGGCGGGCCGGGTTTTCCCCGCTATCCCCGGACCTATCCACAGCTCGCCCGCAGGGCCTTGGGGACCTTCCACATCTCATCCACGACTTTCCACGTTTGCTCACAAGTTGCCCCGAAGGGGTTCACAGGTATGCTCCCATATCTTGTGTTCATCGCCCAGACGCGATACAATATCTGGTACCGAGCATCGTCCCTGCCTCGATAGACTCCCTTTCGCAGCCAGGGAGTTTTTCGTCGAACAGGTGTTCGATCGCTGGCCGCTGAATCGCCCTGTGAGGAGCGCGCCATGAAATTCCGCCGCATTTTCTCGGCCGAAGGAGACGCCTACGCCGGGATCACCTTCGAGCCCAGGACCTCACGAATCGTAAATCCCGACGGTTCGGTGATCTTCGAAGCCAAGGACGTGATGGTCCCGGCCGGCTGGTCGCAGGTTGCGGTCGACGTGATCGCCCAGAAGTATTTTCGGAAGGCCGGCGTCCCGAAGGCCCTGCGCCGCATCCCCGAAGAGGGGCTCCCGGAATGGTTGTGGCCCTCCGGACCGGATGAGGCCCAGCTCTCGTTGCTGCCGCACGCCGAGCGCTTCGGCGGCGAGACGGATGCCCGGCAGGTCTTCCACCGGCTCGCCGGGACGTGGACGTACTGGGGCTTCAAATACGGCTACTTCGATAGCGAAGCCGACGCGCGGATCTACTACGACGAGATGCGTGCGATGCTCGCCCGGCAAATCGGCGCGCCGAACTCGCCCCAATGGTTCAACACGGGCCTCTTCTGGGCGTACGGGATCGCCGGGCCGCCGCAAGGCCACTACTTCGTCGATCCGAAGACGCTGGAGCTGACGCGCTCGGTCAACGCGTACGAGCATCCTGCACCGCACGCGTGTCTCCCCTATCGCGCGCTCGTCACGACGCCCGACGGCCCGATCCCCATCGGGAAGATCGTCGAGCACAATCTCATCGGCTTGCCGGTCTACGACTGGCACGGCATCACCAGAGTCGTCGCCGTCAAACACAACGGCGTCAAGCCGGTCTATCGCGTCAGGCTCGCCAACGGCAACTTCATCGAAGCGACGAGCGACCACGTCGTCCTCGTGTACGACGAGCTCGAACGCCGCAACGCGTGGCTCTACGTCTACGAACTCAACGCCGGGATGCTGTTGCTGCAGCGCAGCGATACCTCACGTTGGGGTCAAGCCGTGCGCGACCTGAGAGCGGGCGGCGCGAGCGTCGCGACGCGCGAGCGGGTCGCGACGTTGTCGCCCGTTGCGGTCGTCGGGATCGATTATGTCCGCGACGAGGACGTCTACGACATCGAGACCGAGACGCACACCTTCCTCACCAACGGGATCGTCGTTCACAACTGCTTCATTCAGAGCATCAACGACGACCTCGTCAACGAGGGTGGGATCATGGACCTGTGGGTCCGCGAGGCACGGATCTTCAAGTTCGGATCCGGAAGCGGGACGAACTTCTCTGCGATTCGTTCGGCCGGCGAGAAGCTCTCCGGCGGCGGGACGAGCTCGGGCCTCATGTCGTTCCTCAAGGTCGGCGATCGCGCCGCAGGCGCCATCAAGAGCGGCGGGACGACGCGACGTGCCGCCAAGATGGTCGTCCTGAACCTCGACCATCCCGACATCGAAGAGTTCATCACCTGGAAGGTCCGAGAAGAGCAAAAGGTCAGCGACCTCGTCGCCGGCTCGATCGCGTGCGAGAAACACCTCAACGCGATCATGAAGGCCGCCAACGACGAAACGGTCCCCGAGGCGGCGCGGCTCGATCCCTCGCTCAATCCCGGTCTGCGCCAGGCGATGCGTGCGGCGCTCGCCGCCGGGATCCCGCAGGCGAACGTCCAGTATGCGCTCGACTTCGCGCGCCAGGGTTACAAGGCGCTGGAAATCGAGACGTACACGACCGACTGGGACAGTGAGGCGTATCTGACCGTCTCGGGTCAAAACTCGAACAACTCGGTCCGTATCCCCAACGAGTTCTTCCGCAAGCTCGACGAGGACGGCGAGTGGGAGCTCAAGCGCGTCACCGACGGCCGCGTCTCGAAGACGCTGAAGGCGGCCGACCTTTGGGAAAAGATCGCGGTCTCGGCCTGGCAATGCGCCGATCCGGGCGTTCAGTATCACACGACGATCAACGATTGGCACACCTGCCCGGCCGACGGACCGATCAACGCGAGCAATCCGTGCGTCACCGGCGACACGCTCGTCGCGACCGCACAGGGGGTGCGGCGGGTTTGGGAGTTGATCGGGAAGCCCTTCGTCGCGCTGATCGACGGGAAGCCCTATCCGTCGACCAGGGCCGGCTTCTTCTTCACCGGGATCAAGCAGATCGTCGAGATCAAACTCGCCGGCGGCGCATCGCTCAAGTGTACCCCGAACCACGAGATTCGCGTCCTCCACCAGGACGGGTCCGAATCGTGGGCGGCGGCCGGCTCGTTGAAGCCCGGAATGCCGGTACGCCTACACTCGCACGCCGCGGTGTTCATAGGGAGCGACTGCGCAAGCACCGCGCCGAGGAACTTCGACTTCGTCGCGAGCGTGGAGCCCGCAGGGACGGCTCCCGTGTTCGATTGCACGATTCCCGGCCCGCATGCATTCGATGCAAACGGTTTCTTCGTTCATAACTGCTCGGAATATCTGTTCCTCGACGACACCGCTTGCAACCTGGCGAGCCTCAATCTCGTGAAATTCTTGCGCGACGACGGGCGGTTCGACGCCCAGCTCTTCGCCGAGGTTTCGCGGATCTGGACGTTTACGCTCGAAGTCAGCGTCTTGATGGCGCAGTTCCCCTCGAAGACGATCGCGCAGAAATCGTACGACTTCCGCACCCTGGGGCTGGGCTACGCGAATTTGGGGACGCTGCTGATGCGTATGGGCCTCCCCTACGACTCGGAAGAAGGCTTCGGCTGGGCGGCCGCGATCACCGCGCTCATGACCGGGGCCGCCTATCGCACCTCGGCCGAGATGGCGCAGCAGCTCGGTCCGTTCCCGGCTTATGCGCGAAACCGAGAGCATATGCTGCGCGTGATCCGCAATCATCGCCGCGCCGCGTATCAAGCCCCCGACGACGAATACGAAAACATCGAGGTGAAGCCGACGACGCACGCTCCGACGCTCTTCACCCAGGAGACGTGGGAGCTGGCACGCTCGATGTGGGATCAGGCCTTGGTCATCGGCGAAACGGCCGGCTTTCGGAACGCGCAAGTGACGTGCATCGCCCCGACGGGGACGATCGGCCTGGTCATGGACTGCGACACGACCGGGGTCGAGCCGGACTTCGCGCTCGTGAAGTTCAAAAAGCTCGCCGGGGGCGGATACTTCAAGATCGTCAATCAATCGGTCGAACCGGCGTTGCGGAGACTCGGCTATACGAGCGAGCAGATCGAGGCGATCGAAACGTTTGCGAAGGGGACCGGGACCCTCGAAGGGGCGCCGCACATCAACCGAGCGACGTTGAAGGCCAAGGGTTTCACCGACGAAGCGATCGCAAAGGTCGAGGCGGGGCTTCCCGGCGCGTTCGAGCTCTCGTTCGCGTTCAATAAGTTCGTCCTCGGCGAGGAGTTCTGCACGAACGTCCTCGGGATCCCGAAGGAAAAGCTCAACGACTTTTCGTTCTCGATCCTACGCGATGCACTCGGCTTCACCCAGCAGCAGATCGACGAAGCCTCGGACGTCATTTGCGGCCGGATGACCCTCGAGGGCGCGCCCTACCTCAAGGACGAGCACTTGCCGGTCTTCGATTGCGCGACCCCGTGTGGGAAACACGGCGCACGCTTCATCCGCCCGCTGGCCCATGTCGACATGATGGCCGCGGCCCAGCCGTTTCTCAGCGGCGGTATCTCCAAGACGATCAACTTGCCGCAAAATGCGACGGTCGCCGACGTCAAGGCTGCCTATCGCTACGCTTGGGAACGCGGCGTGAAGGCGGTCGCCCTCTATCGCGACGGCTCGAAGCTCTCGCAACCGCTCGCCGGGAGCTACGATCTGGGAAGCGACGACGCCGGCGAGGCGCCGGCGGCCTACGAGACGCCGCTGCGTGTCGCGGAGAAGATCATCTATCGCTACATCGCCAAGCGCCGTCGACTCCCCGACCGTCGCGGCGGCTACACGCAAAAGGCGATCGTCGGCGGTCACAAGGTCTACTTGCGGACCGGCGAATACGAGGACGGTACGCTCGGCGAGATCTTCATCGACATGCATAAGGAAGGCGCGGCCTTCCGCTCGTTGATGAACAACTTCGCGATCGCGGTCTCGCTCGGTTTACAGCACGGTGTCCCGCTCGAGGAGTATGTCGAGGCGTTCACTTTCACGCGCTTCGAGCCCAACGGTCCGGTGATCGGCCACGACAACATCAAGATGGCGACGTCGATCATCGACTACATCTTCCGCGAGCTCGCCGTGAGTTATCTGGGCCGGTACGATCTGGCGCAGGTACAGCCCGACATGTCGGTCGACGCGATGGCACCGGAACCCGAATATACGGCCCAGGAAGAGGTCGAGGTCCGCTACACTCAAGCGCAGCCGAAGGCGGTTCAAGAAAAGCTGCATCCGCAAAGCAAGCACATGCGACCCGTCGTCGCCGACCGGCCTGCGCTCGAGCCGGTGAGCGTAACGAGCCGCCCGGTCTCCCCCGCAAACGCGAACAGCGCCGTGCTCAACCGCAGCGAGTCGGTTCGCGTCGCGATCGCCAAGGGCTATAGCGGCGATCCTTGCAACGAGTGCGGCCAGTTCACGCTCATCCGCAACGGGACATGCTTGAAATGCGACTCCTGCGGCGCAACGAGCGGCTGCAGCTGATCCCCTCGCCTTTCTGCGAGCGGATTACGTCGTGCGGCGACCGTGTCGCGATAAGAACGTCAATTCGGAAATCCCCGACTTGTCGAGGCTGCCTAGGCCCAGGCTCTTCATCCGCTCGTACTGATCGTACGTCGCTTGTGCGAGAGGCAGCGACAAACCGAGCTCGTTCGCGAGCCCAAGCGCGATCCCGGAATCCTTGGCGGCGTGCTCGGCGGCGAAATAGACCTCGTGTTCGCGGTTCTGCATATCCGCCCCGTCGGTTTCGAGCACGCGTGACTGCGCCCCGGTCTGCGAGAAGACCTCGCGCAGCATATCCAAATCGAGGCCGAGCGCTTCGCCCAGCCCGAGCCCTTCCGCCAGACCGGCGGTATTGATGTTCATCACCATGTTCACCAGCGCCTTGACCTGCGCGGCTCTTCCGGCTTCCCCGATGTATTTGAGCGAGACGCTCATCTTTTCGAGCATCGGCCTGAGTTGCTCGAAGATCTCTTTGCGGCCGGCCACCATGAGATAGAGCGTACCGTTACGCGCCTGAGGGATCGAGCTCGCCATGCACGCCTCGAGCGAATGCGCCCCCCGTTCCTCGGCCAAGGCTTGCACTTCGACATGCACCTTCGGCGTCACCGTCGCACAATTGACGAAGATCTTTCCGCGCGAGCCCTCGAGCAAACTATCTCCGCTCGTGGCGAAGATGCGGTACATCGCGGCGTCGTCGCTGACGACCGTGAGGATGACGTCCGAGAGCTCCGTGACACGCGCCAGCGACGTCGCGACTTCGCCGCCGGTCTCGGCCGCCGTTTCCCGGGCCGCTTCCAGGCGTACGTCGTACAGCGCCGCAATCGGGTAGCCGACCTCCTTGAGCCGTTTCGCGATATTGGCACCCATACGGCCCGTTCCGACGATGCCGATACGATAAAGCCGATCCAATCGCTCGCTCCCAGCCGAGATCGGGAGGCCCGATCGACGATCTACAGCGTCTCCAGCTTGTAGATTTGTCCGGCGTGGTTGTTCCCTACCCAGAACACCGCCCGGGGCCCCGAGTTGTCGACGTAGATGTCTCGTGCATTCGTCGCATCGGGCAGCCCATAGACGATCGTCTTACCGGTCTTCGTATCGATACGGACCACGCGATCCGAGGTGATACCGGCCGCCCACACGTCGCCGTCCTTACCCGGCGCTGCATCGTAAGGGAACGTATACGGCGGCGTGTGCCAGGTAGTTACCTTCCCGGTTCTCGTGTCGAGGACCCCGACGTCGTTGCCCTGATATTCGGCGAACCACAGCCGATCTTGCCCGTCCATCTTTCCCCGGCGCGGCCGCGAGACGTCTTGCGAGACGGGATAGATCGTCGCTTCGCCCGTCTTCGCATCGAACTTCACGATGCTCTTCCCGTAGCCGCCGGTAAAATCGTTCCCGTAGACGTTTCCCTTCGAATCGGCGAAGATCTGATAGGTCCCATAGGTGTGCGTCGCGTCCTTGTAGGGGCCCAGCGGGCGCCAGCTGTTCGCAGCGAGGTTCACTTGGAAGATATGCTGCGTCCCGTTGTCCTTGATATACATGATCCCGTCGGGGCCGGGCGGTGTCAGGAAGGTTTCCTGGGACTTGTCGCTTTGCCATGGGGCCGGCAACGGCCACGTCTTGAACTGCTTCGTCTGCGGATCGAACTCTTGGACACCGCCTTGGAACATGTTGGCGAGCCAGATGTGCCCGTCGCGTCCGATCTCCAGATCGAGAGCTCCGGTGGGGAAGCCTTCTTTGATCATCGGGACCGTGTATTGTGTCACCGCCCCCGTCTTCGGATCGAGCATCCCGAGCTTCTGCTCGACGAAATCATCGAACCAGACCATCCCATGGCGGTCCAGCATCACGTCATGCGGTTCCCACTTCTTCGAGGGAAGGTCATACGTGGTGTAGATGACCCGCGTCCCTTCGCCGGTCGGCCGAGGCAGGGTCTTCAGCTGGTATCGCCACGGACCATTGCTCAAGTTGATGCTTGCGAGGTACTCCGCCAGGCGCTCCGGATTGCCAAGGTTCTCGTTCTGACCGTGCCGCCGCTGGGGCGTGAGCGGCGAGCTGTTATTCGCATAGCTTGCCATCCGATGGATCACGGCTACGAACTGCTCGGCGGTGTAATGCGAGCTCACGATGCGCTGCAGCGTATGGCAGGTGACGCAGTTGAGCAGTTGCGCCTTTTGCGCAGGCGTCCCGGGGATGCTCATCATCCATTCGCTGTTGCTCAACTGCGAAGGGAGATCGTGCGTCGGGACGAGCCTCAGGTCCACCGTGACCGTTCCCGAACCGACGTCGGCCGCCGCCGGCGCGCTCAGATCGTATCCGACGGCGCGAATCGAGAGGTCGTAATGTCCCGGCGCCAGACGTGAGGCGGGGAAGCTGTAGCGCCCCGAGGCGTCGCTCACCACGGTCGTCGCCATCGTCGAGCCCGTCCGCCGGGCGGTGACCAGAACGCCCTCCATGTTCCCCTCTTGGGCCGAGCTGACCAGACCCGTAATCGCCGCTTGCGGCTGTGCCGGAGCGCGAAGTCCGTCGACGGCGAACAGCACCAGCACGACCATTGCAAAGAAAACGACGACCGGCGATCTCGCCCGCATAACGTCCCTCCCCGTAGCGTTCCTACATTTCCATCGGCTGCGCCGGACTCCTATGAACGCCGAAGGGTAGGTAGCTATCGAAGTAGGCGTCCGACTCGACGGCCGCGCTCTCCCTGAAATGGCCGGGCCGCCGCCCTCGCGAAGATCGACGTCATGCGCATAAAGGTCATCGGGAGCGGCCAGATTTACGACGAAACGCGCGTGATCTGCGAGCGCCGCGGACACACGCTCGTCGAAGGACCGCCCTGCGATCTGATCGTCTTGGCGAACGTCACGCGGATCCTCAAGGCGGCGGAGATCGCCCAGGCCGCTCTCGGCGTCCTTTGTTTTCACCCGAGCCTCCTTCCCCGGCATCGGGGCGGCGATGCGGTCTACTGGACCTTCAAAATGGGAGACCGGGAGAGCGGCGTCACCTGGTTTTGGGTCGACGAAGGTATCGACACGGGGCCGATCGCGATTCAGGAAACCGTCCCGATTCCCGCCGACAGCTCCCCGTCGAAGTTGTACTATGAGACGCTCGTCCCGCTCGGCGCCCGGCTTTTCGACGAGCTCCTGGCACGGCTCGAACGCGGCGAACGTCCGGCCACGCCGCAAGACGAATCCCGCGCGACGTACGAGCCGCTCCGTCCGCCGAAGCCGCCGGAGCGGACGGCGAACTCGTAACGCCCGGGCGTCATCCCAGCCGGACCACGCCGACCTCGAGCAGCTCCCGCAGCAGATCGCGCTCTCGTACGTCCGTGAGGTCGCGAAACGACAGTCCGCCGTCGGTGATCCGTCCGAGCAAGGCGTAGGCTTCCTCGGAAAGGCTCGTCGTTTCGTGGATCGATCCCGGCCCGGCGAGGAGCTGGCGGAGCGCAGCTCTCGAGCCGTCGGATGCGGTGACGGCTTCCCGCACGAGCGCGGTGCCGGGCGCAAGGCGCAGGCGCAGCGCATCGATCCCTCCCCGTGCGAGACGCTGCTGATGCAAAAACCAGGCCGATACATCGTGATGGACGTCGCCGCCGGCCGCAGCCGAGGTCCGAAAGACGTGCGTCGAACCCGGCTCTCCGTCTTGCAGGATGTAGCCGAAATCGAGCGTCGCGATCCCCCGTTGCGCAAAATGACGCATGAGACGCATCGTCTCCGCTTCTCGCTCCTCGCTCGAGGCCAGATGGGCGGCGTGCGTCTCCGCATAGGCGATCAGCTCGTAGGGGCGCTGAAGCAAGATCAGCGTCCGCCGATCGTCGCCCTGCCATCGGCGGATGCGCTCCGGTAAGGTTTGGACGTCGACGATATCGGCGACGATCGCGAGCGAACCTCCGGGTCGAAGGCGTTCCGTCGCTCCGGATAGGATCCGCCGAACGACCTCGTCCCCCAGCGGTCCGCCGCCGCGATAGAGCAGCGGATCGGGGCTAGGCCGAGGGACGAACGGCGGGTTCGCGAGGATGACGTCGAACCGGCGATCGTCGAGTCGATCGTAGCAATCACCCTGCACGAAGCTCACGTTTTCGAGACGGTTCGCCGCCGCGTTGACCCGTGCGAAGCGCAGCGCCCGCGGATTCAGGTCGACGCCGACGACCGATTCGCTGTAGGCGGCCGCAGCCAGGGTCTGCGCGCCCGCGCCGCAGCACAGGTCCAACGCCGTGGCACACCGCCGGCGTGGCGCGACGCGCAATAGGCCGACGGAGTCGCCTCCGGGCGGCATCACATAGTCCGGGGGCGGATCGACGCGCCAGACGAGGTTGTAGGCGCGCGCGTCGGCGAGGACGAGGCATCCCGCGAACCAGCTGACGCTCACGACGGAGCGCCACCCGTCGCCCTCTTTCGTGATCGCCGCCATCTCGTGAAGGAAGCCGACCAGCGCAGGCCCGAGCAGTCTGCGCAGATTTGCGTCCGATTCGGGCTCGTGCAGTACGAAAAAACGCGCCGCACAGCCCGCCGCATCGTTCGGTAAGACGAAGGAGGTGTAGTAGGCGCTTCGCCGAGCCCGCACCTCGGCGAGCTCCGTTACGCCGAAGAGCGCCGCGGCGCGATCGGGACCAAAGCCGACGGCGATCAGCCGATCGCGCAGCGCAGCGGCCGCTTCACGATGGGCCCGAGAGTGCAAATCGAACGGGGCGAAGGTCGCCGTACCAAAAGCGCGTTCGCTGAGTTCGTCGGCGGTCACGTCGTGGAGTGCACTCAGCCGGCCTCTTCGATGAAACGACGCGGCGTCGTGCGCAGCGGAACCTCGCGCAACAGCAACCCCAAGACGATCCCGATCAATGCGACGACGCTCGCCGAGAGGAAAGCGACGTGGAAGGCGCCGAGCAATGCATGCTCGATCATCGGAGCGTCCGCCGCAGGGAGTGCCGCACCGTTGAAGATCGCCGCGCGGACCGATTCCATCCCGGCGGCCGCCAAATGCCGCGAGAGCGCCGCCAAGAGGATCGACCAGAATACCGCGGCGCCGACGGAACTGCCGAGGGCACGGAAAAAGACGACGCTCGAGGTCGCGGCCCCCAAGTCGCCGACATCGGCGACGTTTTGCGCGCTCGTCAGAATCACCGGATAATTCGTCCCGATCCCCACCCCCAGCAGCACCATATAGAACGAGACGAGGACGAGGGGGGTGTCGGCTCGCAGCGTACCCAAGCCCACGAAGCCGAGGAATGCGAGCGTAAACGAGAGCGGGACGAGGATCTTATAGCGGCCGGTCTTGCGCATGAACTGACCCGCGCTGAACGACGACGCCGTCGAGCTGATCAACAGCGGTATGAGGAGCGCACCCGAGCTCCCCGCGCCGACGTGCATGACGAGTTGAAAGAAGACCGGGAGCATCACGATCGCGGTGAACAGCTCCACCGAGATGAGGAACATCGCCGAAGAGACGAGTCGAATCGTGCGTTTGCGCAGTAGCCTGGCCGGGAAAAGCGGCTCCGTCGCTCGTCGTTCCCATAGGATGAACCCGACGGTGAGCAAGAGACCGAGGGCCAGCGTGATAAAGAGCGGTGGAGAGAGCCACGTCGAGCTCGTCCCGACCGAGCTCGAGACGACCAGGAGTGCGGTCGTCGCCGCGATGAGGAGGATGGACCCGAGATAGTCGATCGGGCGTTTGATATGGGTGACCGGGAGCCGCGCGAAGGCGCGCCGGCATAAGAGAAACGAAAGGGTCCCGATCGGCAGGTTGATCCAGAAGACGAAGCGCCAGCTCCAATTGTCGACGAAGAAACCGCCGAGCATCGGCCCGCAAATACTGGAGGCGCCCCACAAGGCGCTCGTGAACGCCTGAACCCGGCCGCGCTCGCGCGGCGCAACAAAATCTCCGATGATCGCCTGCGAGAGGACCATCAACCCGCCGCCGCCCGCTCCTTGGAGTGCTCGCGCCGCGATCAACTCGTAGAGGTTCTGCGAGAGCGCGCACAGAGCCGAGGCGACGATGAAGATCGCAAGCGCGAGCAGCATCAAGCGCCCGCGGCCGAAGAGGTCGCTCAGCTTTCCGTAGATCGGCGTCAGCGTCGTCCACGTCAGCAGGTATGCGACGACGGTCCAGGAGAGGTGCTCCAAGCCGTGTAGCTCTCGAGCGATCGCGGGGAGCGCGGTCGTCACGATGTTCTGATCGAGCGCGCTGAGCATCACGGCGAGGAGGACGCCGCTCAGCGACCCGACGATCTCGCGCGTCCCGGGCGGCCGCGCGGTCGGGGCGGCTTCCGTCGTCCTTGGGGCGGATGCGGTCGAACTCACCGTCGCGCATTTTCCCGGAAAATCAGGAGAATCTTTGCGACTTTTCTCGCTTCCCGCTCAACGCGGTGGGCGCAACGCGACCGTGCTGATCACCTCCCGCGCCGGAAACGAGCGATCGATCAGGCCGTAGCGCGCGCACAGGTCGATCATCGGCTGCAGGTTTTTCGGTTCGAGATATTCCGCGTCGATGAAACGAACGCTGTGAGCGACCGTATCCACCGTCGCACCGCTGTAGGCGGCGACCAAGTCGACCGTCTGCGGGAGATGCGTATTGGTATAGACCGAAGCCTCGTGCATCGCCCGCGCGAAGCGGCGCATCGCATCGGCATTTTTCTCGATGTAGGGCACCATCGCGGCGAAACCGGCCGTTTCGCCGTTTCCGACCGCCTCGTACGGATTGACGAGGACCCGGACCTTCCCGGTCGCCAGCGCCTGACTGACGGCCGGCTCGTTCAAGGTCACCGCGTCGACCCGATGCTCTTCGAGAAACGCCGCGCCTGCGGAGGCCGGGACTTCGACGACGCGGACCGTCTTCGAGTCGCCGCCGGTCTTGTCGATCCAGGCCAGCGTCGCGGCCGCGTTGATATCGCGCAGCGACGACGAACCGAGCGTCTTTCCGTTCATATCGCGCCCCGTGCGGATCGGCGAATCGCGCAAGACCAGCGTCATCGTCGGCGAATGGGCGACGAACAGCATCGCGCCGGGTGCGACGAACACCATCGGGACGTTGTGGGTGTGCGCTTGGATGAGCGTCAGGATATTCGTGTAGGCGACGTCGGCGGCTCCCCCGCTGATCGCCGCCGCCGCGGCAGCCCCGCTGGCGACGATCGACGGCTGGACGTCGAGTCCGTATTTGCGAAAGATCCCGGCTCGCACGCCGTAGTACACCGCCTTGTAGCCGTCGTTCGGCGGGCCGACGACGCGGATGACCTTGAGCGTCTGCCCGTTCGCCGTGGACGCCGTCAGCAGGAGCATGAGCGCGCATACCAGGGCTTTCATCGCATCACTCCTTCAGCGTTATTTTACCTCGCTCGGCTCGAGCGGCTTTGCAGCCCCGACGTCGAGCGTGTTCCCGTCGGCTTTGAACCTCTCGACCGCCTCCTTATTCATCACTACGATACTGATCCGCCGGTTCTGCGGATTGGCGGGATCGTTCTTGATCAGTGGTATCGCATCGGCAAGCCCCCGGATCTCGAGGACCTTCCCTTGGCGCATCCCGCCGGCGATTAGCTCCCGCCGGGCGGCGTTGGCGCGTTCCGTCGACAATTCCCAATTCGAATACCCTGCGGCCGCGCCCGCGTAGGGAAGATTGTCGGTATGTCCGGCGATCGAGATTGGGTTCGGCACGTCGTTGAGCGCTTTCCCGATCTGATCCAAGATCGCTTTGGTATAGTCTTCCAGGACCGCGCTCCCGACCGCGAACATCGGGCGGTCCTTGTCGTCGACGATCTGGATACGCAGGCCTTCGCTTGTGATGTCGAGCTTGATTTGGTTCTTGAACGCTTGCAGCTTCGGGTTGCGCTCGACGAGCTCGGCGATCTTCTCCCGGAGCTGCTGCAACTTCCGTCGGTCGTCGGCCTGCTGCTGTGCCTCATCCTTCTCTTTGTCCCGCTGCGTATTGGTCTGCGGGAGATTCTGATCGACGCCGGGCCCCTGGGTGAAAAGCGACTGCAGCGGGCGGTTGAAGAACTCGGCGATCCCTTCCAGCGTCCCGTGATTGGTCGACATCATCAACCACATCAACAAAAAGAACGCCATCATCGCGGTCACAAAATCGGCATAGGCGATCTTCCAAGCGCCGGCGTGTCCGCCGCGATGTGCACGCTTGCGCCGCTTCTTTCGAACGACGACGAGCGGCGTCTGCTTGCCCAGGCTCGGATCCGTCATCGAACGCTTTGGCTAGGCGGCCGGGACCGGTTGACCTTCAGCCGCCGACGGGATCCGGGACGAGTCCGATTTTGCCGTTCTGATCGCATCGTCGAGCTCTTGGAACGTCGGACGTTCGGCGCTGAAGATCACCTTACGGCCGAACTCGACCGCAAACGCCGGCGGATAACCGTTGAGCGAGGCCAGCAGAATCTCTTTGACCACCTCGAGCGGTTTGGCCGACTCGAGGGCTTTCGCGTCCAAGAGTCCCGCCAGCGGCCCGACGAAACCATAGCCGATCAAAATCCCGAGGAACGTTCCGACCAGCGCTGCGGCGACCATCTCGCCCAGCACGGCGGGCGGCTTTCCGACCGATCCCATCGTGTGGACGACGCCCATCACCGCGGCAACGATCCCGAACGCCGGCATCGCGTCGGCCATCTTTTGCATTGCGACGGCCGGGACCGTCATCTCGGCATGGTGCGTCTCCAGCTCGGCATCCATCAGGTCCTCGACACCGGTAACGTCGGTGTTCCCGCTGATCATCATCCGGAGGTAATCGACGATGAAGTCGCGCAGGCGCCGGTCGGACGTGATCGCCTCGTACTTTTTGAAGATCGGGCTCTCATCGGGATTCCCGACATCGGCTTCGAGCGCGAGCATCCCGGCGACGCGCCCTTTTTGCAGCAGCTCGTACAGCAGCGCGATGAGCTGGAGATACTGCGCTTTACCGTAACTGCTGTCCCCTTTGAAGCAGCCGGGCAGCATCTTGAAGACCGACTTGAGCACCTTGACCGGATTTCCGGCCATGAACGCGCCGAACGCCGCACCGAAGATGATCGTGAACTCGAACGGCTGAATCAATGCGAGCACGTGTCCGCCCATCGCCACGAAGCTGCCGATGACGCAGACGATGACCAAGACCCACCCGACGATCACGAACATGTTTGGAAGGAACCCTTCGGAGAAAACGCCGCTACTCAGGCTGCCCGAAAGGCGGCGGCCGCTCTAGGGGTCCTTTCTTAGCCGCCGGGACGCCGCTTCCCGCGCCGGCGACGAAATGTTGACATTTGGCACGAGGGCCGCACCGGGGCCCCGCCTAGGGTCAGGTGCGCCGGCCGTCCGGGAGATCGACGGAGACACCCCGGGATATCTCAGGCGAGATCGACGAAGCTCTCGGCCGTCGTGACGCGCGTCGAGGAGAGCTTCTGGGCGTAACAGTAGTCGAAGAACGCCTCGAGCGACGCACGATTCGCCTCGATCCCGAAAGGATACGGGTCGCCGCCCAGGAGTCGCCTCGCCTCGGCGAACGAGACCCCGGGGAGCGGCGACTCGAGCTCGCCCTGCGGGTTCGCATAGGCCGCCTCTTTCGCGCGGGTGAAGAGCGCGGCGAGCGCACCGGCCAGATTCGGGCGCTCCCGCAGCAGGCCGCCCCGCAGGACGATCGTGTGCATCAGGGGATAGATCCCCGTCCGGTCGCGATACTCGAGCGCCGCGCCGATCGGATCGGCGAAGAGTCTGCGCAACGGCATCAGATGTTCGAAAAGCCGCGGCGCGAAGACGACGTCGGCCGTCCCGTCTGCGAGCAACTCGGGGATCATCGTAAAAAATTCCATCAGCGGCCGATTGGCGATCTGTGTGACTTTTACGCCGGGGGTAAACCCTGCCTCGAGGCGCTCATCCTGGGTCGTCAGGAACTCGACATCGCTCGGCTGCACCCCGTACTCGGTCTCGAGCAAACCGCGGTGCCAAATGCTCGACGTCATCCAAAACTGGGGAAACGCGATCTTCTTCCCGCGCAAGTCGGCCGGCGATTCTATCGTCGCCCCATTCGCTACGAGGACGCACGGCTGCAAGAACCGGCGTCCCAAAATGATCGGGAGGGCGATCAGGTCCGCGCCCAGGCTCTTGGCTTGAACGTACGTCCCGATCGACATCTCGGCGATGTCGTACTTTCCGGCGATCATCCCGCGGCTATTGTCGTCGACGTTCCCCGCGGAGAACTCGATGTCCAGACCGTCCGCCGCGACCCGGCCTTTCAAGACGGGTTCGGTGAGACCCGACGGGATCAAGGTACACGAAAGGGGCATGCTTTTCTTCTTATTAAGGCAGCGTCTCGAGTTTGATGATCGAGGCGTAGTGGTTGTTCCCGATCCACAACGTCGGCGGCGTCGTCTTGTTGTCGACCCACACGCGGCGGATGTTGGTCGTCGTCGGTAATTGATATTCGACCACCGCTCCCGTCTTGGGATCGAGACGGGAGATGCGATCGCTCCACATCGAACCGGTCCAAACCTCGCCGTTCTTGTCGGCGACGACGTCGTAAGGCGAGTCCCAGGGCGTCGGGAGCTTGTACTCTTTGATCGTCCCGTTGTCCGCCTTCGTATCGTAGACGCCGATCTGATTCGCGCCGTATTCCGCGAACCAGAAGAGCCCGGTCGAGTCGTCGACGCGACCGCGCCGCGGCCGTGAATGAGCCGTCGGCGTGGGGATCACCTTGAACGTCTTCCCGTCGAAGTGGGCGATCGCCGCATGCGGAAAGTCGAACAGCCAGACGGTGTTCTTCGCATCCGAGACGATCCCGTAGGAATTGAAGTTCAGCTTCCGATTCGTCCCGTCGGTGTAGCTGAAGGGGCCGAATGTCTCCCAGGTTCCGCTCGCCACGTCGAGTCGGCGCAACGAGTGGTCGTCCTGATTGTTCGTCCAGACCTTGCCGTCGACGTTGTCATGGAGCGGCATGACCATCGACTCTTGCGTGAACTCTGGATGCTGCGCCGGTTGGACCGCCCATTGCTTGAAGGTCCGGGTCTTCGGGTCGAACCGCGAGATTCCGCCTTGGTACATGTTCGCGAGCCAGAGCATTCCGCCGGGATCCTGTTCGAGCTCGAGCGAGCCGGTGAGGTAACCCGGCTTGATCTCGGGGACACGAAATTCGGTGACCTTCCCCGTCTTGGGATCGAGCATCCCCAAGTACTGCTCGCCAAAATCCGAGTACCAGATCATGCCGTCGTCCGAGCCGATCACGTCGTGCGGCTCGATCGTCCGCCGCGGGAGGTCGTACGTCGTGATGATCACGTGCGTCGACGCGCCTTTCAGGCGGGGAAACGTTCGCAGCGGCCAGGTGCGCGGGCCCTTCGACTGGTTGATGCTCGCCAGATACTCGGCGAACTGCTCGTTGACGAAACCGCTGCGCCCGGCACGACCGTTTTTGAACGGCTGCGGATGCAGCCAAAAGCTCATGTTCGCGTAGTTCTCCATCCGTGGGAGGACGTTGTGCAAGAAATCGTCTGCGGTATGATACGAGTCGACGATCCGTTGCAGCGTGTGGCAGCCCGTGCAATCCAAGAGGGCCCGTTTTTGTTCGTCGGTCCCCGGGATACTGATCATCCACTCGGCGTTCGAGAGCTGATCCTCCAGATGTGCGGTCTTCCGTAACCGCAAGTCGGCGATCGTCGTGCGCCCGGCGACGACGGTCGCACGCGTCGGACCGGCCAGATCGTAGCCGACGGCGCGAATTTGGAGGGCGTACGTCCCCGGCCCCAAGCGAGCGGCCGGGAACCGATAGCGCCCCTGCGCATCGCTCACGACGGAGACTGTAATCGTGGAGCCGGCCCGCTTCGCGCTGACCACGACCCCTTCCATCACCGGCTCGGCCGCCGAGCTGACGCGTCCCGTCAGCGCGATCGCCCCCTGCGGTTGAGCACGTAGCATCCCGGCGAGTGCACCCACCAGAGCAAGAACCATCGCGGTCGCAACGAGGACCAGATTCTTCTTGCGCATCCCTCACCCTCACTTATCTGTGAATTGATCTTCGACGCATGCTCCTATGTGCGAGTGCTCTTCCGCCGTCGGACCCGTGACCACCTCGCGGTCGCTATGACCGGATCAGCGCCTGCAGATCGATGCGCAGATCGGCGTCGTATTCGGCAGGCATCGCCACCTGGCGCTCGAGCACGATCTCGCGCCGCTCCCGTGCCGACTGCATGACGGCGAGGACGGCTTCGAGCGTCGCGCGTCCCCACGCGCCGTCGTGAAAGACCGGTTTCCCGAGGACGACCGCGGCGTACAGCTCCTCGAGGACCGCGATAGCCAACCCCCCGGAAGGATCGGGCTCAGGACGCCACAGGTGCATCAAGTCGAGATCGTGGCGACCCTCGTCGTCGTATACCACCAGGCCCCGCCGCGCGTTGCGGATGAAGCCGCGCTCGCAGCTGAGCTCGACCGGTCCGAGATCGAACGGCGACCATTCTTGGGGGCCGCCCTCTTTGGGCGCAGCCGTCGGATCCCGCCGCCCGCCGACGCGGTAGTCTTCTTTCTCTCGCTCTTCGTCCCGTCGGCCGCTGCGCAATGCGCGACGCAGTGCGGCTCGATCTGCGTCGGTGTATCGACGCTTCGAGACGACCCACGGATACAGCTCGTTCATCGAAAAGTATCCGTAGCCGTTGTGCATGATCGTCGCCGGCGTCCCGTCTTCGAACTCGAGATAAGCGCAGTAGTAGCCGGGGACCGGGCGTTCGGGCATCCATTGGCCCGTCATCGCTCGGACGCTGCGTAACCGTCCTCCCCCCAGGAGACGGACGGTATCGATTTGATGCGGCCCCTGCCGGAAGACGATCCCCCCGCCCTGCTCGGGATCGAGCTCGTCGCGCGTCCGCGGACGGAGCATCCAATCCGTATACGCCCAAATGTGAATCGCGCGGACCGGTCCGACTACGCCGGAGAGGACGAGCTTGCGCATCGCCCGCGTCCAAATGCTGTAACTGCGCGTATGGGCTGCGAGCAACTTGACGCCATAGCGCCGCGCCGCCTCGACCATCGCATCGGCCTCCGCCAGCGTGACCGCCATCGGCTTCTCGACGATCGTGTGTTTGCCGTGCCGGATCGCTTCGAGCGCGTGCTCGCAATGGAAACGATTCGGCGTCGCGACGTAGATCGCTTCGACGTTCGGATCGGCGCACAGCTCCGCGACCGTCTCGTAGACGCGGGCCGAGGGAAAGCGCTGCGAGAAGCCGGCGCGCATCGCAGGGTTGAGGTCCGCACCCGCGACCAGCTCGATCTCGGGCATCGCGGCCATCGACGGGATCATCCCGGCGGCGCCTTGGCCGAGGCCGGCGACGCCCATCTTCAGGGCGCGGACGCTCACGCGACGTGACGCGTGTAGAGCGCGATGATCTCTTCGGCGATAGGCGAGTAGCGGGCTTGATGGCGCCGGAACATTTTCTCGAAACCGTCGGCGCGGTGCGCCTTCGTCCGCTCGAGCGGAAGGTTGATCACGATATTCTCGGCCGGATCACGGATGACGTTCTTGGGGTCCTTCCCGGCCTCGATCGCCGCCAATTCGCGCAACAGCATCTTCCGAAAGAGGGTGATCCCGCGGTCCGTCGTCCCGAGCGCCTCGCGTGTCCGATCGGCGATCGGACCTTGCGTCTCCCACGCCATGATGTCCTGCGCGTGGATCGAGTCGAGCAAATACTCGCCGTCCTGGTCTTTGATCGGGACGTCGTACGTCCATACTTTGTCGAGCAAATGCTGCGGAGCGCGGACTCCGGGCGGCATCACAAAGGCGCCGTACCAGAAGTGTAAGGTATGCGTGTCGTCGATCGGGACGCGAAATTGGAAGCGGTATTCGTGCCAATTCGTCCCGGCGTTCCCGATCGCGAGGGTCGTCGGGAAGAGCAGCGGGTGCCCGATCTTCCAATCATCGTCCTCTTCGCTTCCGCCGACGAGGACGCGGCGCTTGATGATCCCGTGCTCGAACTCGTCCCACCCGATCTTCAAGTGGTGCCGCGAGATCGCGACCTTTACGCCGTCTTTCTCGCGGATGAACTCATAGAGTTTCCCGTGGAGCCACTCGGTATGGACCGTATCGACCGAGTTCTCCATGATCTGCAGCCAGTTGCAGTCGACGACCGCGCGTCCCAAGAGCCGGACCGTCCCCTCGGCGACCAGACCATCGAGTCGCGGGATGAGCGGCGCCGGTTGCGGGCCGAGATATCCCCACAGCAAACCGCCGAGCTCGCCGACGGGATAAGCCGGCGTCGAGATTTTCTCTTTGAACGTGCTCCCCGCGGGTTCGTTCGGCTGTTCGACGCATCGTCCCGCAGCGTCGAACATCCAGCCATGATACGGGCAGCGGATCCCTTCCGTCGTCGGGATCCCATAGTAGAGCGATGCGCGACGATGCGGACACTGCTCGGCGATGAGGCCCAGACGGCCCGCACGGTCCTTGAACAGGACGAGGTCCTCTCCCAGCAGGCGAACGCGCTTCGTCCAGCGGTCCTTCATTTCGTCGGCCGCTGCGATGGGGTGCCAGTAGCGGCGGAGCAAGTTCCCCATCCGCGTCCCCGGCCCGATCCTGGTGAGCAGCTCATTCTCTTGGGGTGTCAACATCTCGCGGGTACCTCACTGCGCGGTGACGTCTTCCGCTATTCTGCGCTCGAGGGGTGCCGCCTACGCCTCGGTCAGCTCGCAGTAATAGCGCCACAGGGCGCCCGGCCGCCCCGTCGGCGGCTCGCCGTCATGTGAGACCGGCGCGCGTTCCAAGGTGCGGAAGGCCGCTTGATCCTCGCGCGAGATCGGCCTCGGATGCCCGAGCAGGTATGCCTGATAGTTTATCGTTGCGAGCTCGTTGATGTGGATCGCGGCGAGCGCCGCTTCTTCGACGCTCGGGGCCGCGGTCGTGATCCCGTGTCCGCGCATCAGGCAGACGCGCTTGTCTGCGATCACGCCGGCGACGTCCCGGCCGAGCTGCGGAGAATCGATCAGGATGCTGCGCTCGTACGTCGGGATTCCATCGAGGACGAGCTGCAAGCTGGCGGGGTCGAACGCGCCGTAGAGCGGGAGCAGCGGCTTATCGCACACCGTAAACAGGACGACGGTCGGCGGATGGATGTGAATGACGGAGTAGACGTCGGGCCGCTTCCGGTAGATCTCGGTATGGATGAAGACCTCGATCGGCGAGTTCAGTCCCGCGTCGTTCTCCTGCGTCAGGTTCCCGTCGAGATCGACCTCGACGATTTGCTCGGCCTCCGTATACCGGACCCCGAGTTCGCCGGGGCCGCGCGCGCGAATGAGGAGCGTGTCGCGGCCGGGGATGCGTGCGCTGACGTGGCCCATCGCCGCTTTGGTAAGATCGAGGCGCCCCAAGACCCGGCATGCGCGGGCGACCCGTTCGCGGATCCTCTCGATGTCGTTCACGGGTAATTTCTTTTCCTCTCTCCGCCTTTCTCGGTACACGGCCGAGGCATCGCCGCCGGAACGCCTTCAACGTGAGCAAGCCCGCCGGAAAGCGGGCTTGCTCACAGCACCTCCAGAGACCTTCGCTCGTTATGCCGTCGCCATGTTGTCGATCATCGGCAACGTCCGAATGCGCTTCCCGGTCGCGGCGAAGTACGCGTTGACGAGCGCCGGCGCGATCGCCGAGGTGCAATGCTCTCCGGTCCCGAAGGCCGTCGGCCCGGAAGGCATGATCACGACCTCGATCGGCGGAGCCTGATTGTGACGCAGCACCGGGACGTCGTAGAAGTTGTTCTGGACGACCCGGCCCTTCTCGATCGTGATCTTCCCGGTCATCGCCGCCGAGAGCCCGAAGTTCACCGCACTGATCGCCTGCGCTTCGACGATGTCCGGATTGATAACCATTCCGACGTCGGTTGCGACGACGACGCGATGGACGTTGATCTCCTTCCCCTTGAACGACGCTTCAACGACGTTCGCCGCGATCGACTTGTTGAGCATCGTGATCGCGATCCCGCGAAAGACGCCGGGCGGAAGCGGTTTGCCCCAACCGGCCTTCTCCGCCGCCGCATCGAGAGCGCGCAGCGCACGCGGATCCTTGATGTTCAGCCGCCGAAACTCGTAAGGATCCTTTCCGGCTGCGTGCGCCAGCTCGTCGATGAAGACCTCGACGGCGAAGCTGTTCCAGTTCGTGCTGGGAGCCCGCCAGAA